>MDSW01221325.1_pt1 | contig 40458 bp, 43 predicted proteins | sample 811171 | NCBI WGS metagenome assembly MDSW01 (sample SAMN05326641, study PRJNA326480) | marine metagenome | isolation source: seawater | place: Atlantic Ocean: North West | collected 2012 | reverse complement strand
GCTCAAAATTTTATGAAAATGATGATGCCTTCACACGTTAAAAAAATAAAAAAATATAGAGGTAAAATTCCATTATTCATTCAAGAAAATATTGAACAAAAATTAAATCAAATATTTGTCTCAGAAATCAAACTTAGTTCTGGTGGATATTTAGTTATTAATCCCACTGAAGCCCTTGTATCTATAGACATAAATTCTGGTAGTTCAATTAAACAGAAAAATGTCGAGAGTACTGCGCTAGATACAAATCTTGAAGCTGCAGAAGAAATAGCCAGACAGATAAAAATCAGAGATCTTTCAGGATTAATAATAATCGATTTTATTGATATGCTGGGCTATGGAAATAGAAGGATGGTCGAAAGAAGGTTAAAAGATAAATGTAGATCAGATAGAGCAAGAATACAGATTGGTAGAATCAGTAATTTTGGTTTACTTGAAATGTCAAGACAAAGACTACGAGAAAGTGCAGTAAAATGGAAAGTTGAATTAACAGATGAGTCATTTGCACAGAAATTATTAAAAATAGTAGAACTAAAATCTGTGATTAATAAAGCTAAATTTGTAGAATTAAAAGTTTGTGAAAAAATTTCTGATTTTTTAAAAGAAAATTTCGTTGATGATTTAACTTATTTTGAAAAAAAGAATAAAATGAAAATTGATATAATCACAGACAACTCTTTAATTATTCCTGAGTATAAAATTGATCTTAAAAACAAATCAAAAAAAACAATTGAATTAGTTGAACATTTCGAAACATTAAAGAATTTGGAGCAACAAAAAGTAAAGCTTAAAATTTATGATATCAAAGAAAAGAAAAAGTTTACCAAGAAAAAGAATTATAAAAAAAAGTTTTATAAAAAAAAGACTAAATAATTCCTTTTGTTGGTGATGAGGGGCTTCCCATTATAGTTTTAATAATTCTTCCTGAGAGAAATGATTGTCTTCCTGCAATGACAGCATTTTTGAATGCTTCAGCCATTACAAATGGTTTTTTTGCTTTAGCTATTGCTGTATTAACTAAAACACCATCACATCCAAGTTCCATAGCAATAGTTGCATCAGATGCTTGACCAAGTCCTGCATCAATTATCAAAGGTAACTTTGTCTGTTTTCTAATAATTTTAATATTAACTTGATTTAAAATTCCTAATCCTGATCCAATAGGTGCTGCTAATGGCATGATTGCTGAAGCTCCAGCACTCTCTAATCTTTTTGCCATTAAAGGATCGTCATTACAGTATACCATTACTTTAAAACCTTCTCTTGTTAAAACTTCAGTAGTTTTTAATGTTTCAATCATTTCTGGAAAAAGATTTTTTTTATCACCTAGGACTTCAAGTTTAACTAGTTTCCATCCACCAATTTCTCTAGCAAGTCTAAGGGTTCTAAGTGCATCCCTTGAGGTAAAACAGCCTGCTGTATTAGGTAAATATGTAATTTTTTTTGGATCAATATAATCCATTAGTAAAGGTTGATTTTTATTAGAAATATTTACTCTTCTAACAGCAACAGTAACTATGTCTGCACCTGAAAGCTCAATTGCTTTAGCACATTCAGCCATATTTTTATATTTACCAGTACCAACTATAAGTCTTGAATTAAATTTTTTACCTGCAACTATCAATTTATCTCTCAAAAATTTAACCTCCTCCTATAAAATGTACAATTTCAATAACATCATTATTCTTTAATTTCATATTTCTAATTCTTTTTTTATCTATAATTTCCCTGTTCAATTCAATTGCTACTTTTCTTAATGGTATTTTTAAATCTTTTATTAATTCAGCTAAAGTGATTTTGTCAACAATAGTTGTAATTTTTCCATTAATTTTTATTTTTATTTTGTTTATTTTTTTCATCGTATATAAGAGCTGAATGAATAATAAAATAATTATTATTAATGGCCCCAATCTTAATCTATTAGGAGAAAGAGAACAATCACAATATGGAACTATAACATTTGAAAAACTTAAAGATAAATGTCTTAAAAAAGCTAATGAATTAAAATTAGAAGCAGAATTCTTTCAATCTAATATAGAAGGTGAAATTGTTAATAAAATTCAAGAAACTAGAAAAAATGTTGATGGAATGATTATCAACGCTGCAGGTTTTACACATACATCAGTTGCTATAAGAGATGCTCTAAATATATTCAAAAAACCAATAATTGAATTACATATTTCAAATATATATATGAGAGAAGAATTTAGACAAAAATCACTTATTAGTGACGTTGTTACTGGAGGAATATTCGGTTTAGGTTCTGAAGGTTATATTTTGGCCATAATTTCTTTGGAGAAGATGATTAAAAATGAAAATTGATAAAAAATTAATTAAAGAGTTAAGTGAATATTTGGATGAGTTTAAACTTACAGAGATAGAATTTACTGAAAAAGATACAAAAGTTAAAGTTTCTAAAAATAATGTATCTATAAATAGTCAAACAAGTCCCGTTATACAAAACAGTTCAAATGTAAAAAATGATATTCCAAAAAAAAATATAAGTTCAGGAATTGAAGTAACATCTCCAATAATTGGTACTGCATATCATGCACCAGAGCCTGGTGCTAAAAAGTTTGTAGAAGTTGGAAAAAAAATTAAAAAAGGTGATACTGTAATGATCGTTGAGGCAATGAAAACTATGAATCACGTGCCCTCTACTTCAGATGGAGAAGTAAAAGAAATCTGTGTAGAAGACGGTCAACCTGTAGAATTCGGACAAACAATAATAATACTAGAGTAATGTTTAAAAAAATTCTTATTGCAAACCGTGGGGAAATTGCAGTTAGAGTTATAAGAGCTTGTAAGGAGTGGGGAATCTCGACTGTAGCTGTCCACTCTGATGTTGACAGAGATAGTATGCATGTCAGACTGGCCGATGAGAGCGTCTGTATAGGATCCCATCAACCTGCAAATAGTTATCTAAATATTCCAGCTCTTATGTCTGCTATAGAAATAACAAATGCAGAGGCAGTTCATCCTGGATATGGTTTTTTATCAGAAAATGCCAACTTTGCTCGTGTGTTAGAGGAAAACAATATTAAGTTTATTGGTGCTTCATCAAAATTGATTGAAATGATGGGAGATAAAATTCAAGCAAAAAGAATTGCCAAAGAAAATGGTCTTCCAGTTATTGAAGGATCAGAGGGAGGTGTTAGAGATGTTAAAGAGGCTAAAGAGTTATGTAAAAAAATTGGTTTTCCAGTGCTAATTAAAGCTGCAGCAGGAGGTGGTGGTAAAGGTATGAAAATTGTTCATAAAGAGGAAGAATTTGAATCTTTATTTTCGACAGCAAAGTCTGAAGCACAAAAATACTTTGGGAATGATGAAATTTATTTAGAAAAATTCTTTCAAAATCCAAGACATATCGAAGTACAAATACTAGCAGGCAAAAACAGAACTGTACATTTACATGAGAGAGACTGTTCTGTTCAAAGAAGACATCAAAAATTAATTGAGGAGACACCTAGTCCAGTTCTTAATGATGAAATAAGAAAAGATCTTTTTGAAAAAACTGTAAATATGGTTAAAAAAATTGGATATGAAGGTGCTGGGACTGTTGAATTTATTTATGAAAATGGAAAATTTTATTTTTTAGAAATGAATACAAGAATTCAAGTGGAACATCCTGTTTCTGAAATGGTTACAGGTATAGACATTATAAAAGAGCAAATCTGGATCGCTTTTACAGGTGAAACAGCCTTAAATCAGTCAGATATTAATCCTCGAGGACATGCGATTGAATGTAGAATTAATGCTGAAGATCCAAGTAAGAATTTTCAACCTTCGCCAGGAACAATTGGAATGTGTCATCAACCCTCCGGTTTTAGAACAAGAGTAGATGGATCAATATTTCAAGGATATAAAGTTACACCCTTTTACGATAGTATGGTCTGTAAACTTATTTGTCATGGTAGAAATCGACAAGAAGCTATTCAACGTATGAATAGATCGTTGGATGAATTTGTCATTGAAGGAATAACAACCACAATCCCATTACATAAAAAATTACTTAATCACAAAAAATTTATAAACTCAGATTTTAATGTTAGCTGGTTAGATAATGAAAAAATTATTTAATAACAATTAACAAGCCAAATATCATAAACAGGGTGATCAAAAGGCGCAATTGAAGGACTGGAGGAAAACATCCATCCATTGAAAACATAAACTTTATCATTATCACTTTTAGTTAAATCTCTTACTTGGATATAAGCTTTTATTTCAGGATTATCATCTAATTCTGAGTTTGTACATTTCATCACCTTTATTGCTAAATCTTTATAAATGCTTTCCTCAGCAATTTTCAAATTAATTAATTGATTTTTTGAACTAATCTTATCTAATATTTTAATATCAGTTTTTATCCCAACAAAATTATTAGTTGTTTGTGAATATGAGATTTGAGTAAAAAAAATATAAATAAAAAATGTGATAATTAACTTATTCAGACTTCCAACTTTTATATTTTTTATTAATGACATTTTCTTTATTTTTATTAGGGTAATATGACTTATTTGTGCCAGTTAAGTTTGATTGATGAGGTTTTTGCCAAACATACTTTTCTAGATCATGTTTTTTTTCAATTCTATTCGGAGTAAAATGCATCCATGAGTACCATTCGATAGGAATTTTAGAAGCGTCTATTTCACCTGAATAAATTACCCAACGTTTACCTTTTTTGCTCTCATAATATTTGTTGCCAAAATTATCAGAGCCAACAAATTTTCCAAACAAAATAGTTTTTAATCTGGTACCAAATGTATCTCTGTTCCACCAAGTGAAAATTTTTTTTATTAATGTCAACATATAAATTTTTTATTTTTCAATTAATAATTGTATAAAATAAATTAGACTAAAATTTGGTTTTGTATATAAATTAATTGATTCATTTATCAAAATAAATTTTTAAAATTTGAGGCAAAATGGCAAAATATTTAGTTGAAACTTATTATACTTGTACTTTTAAGGTTAATCATTACCTGGATAAAATAAACGAAGCAGAGCTTAAAAATCTTGAAAAAAGAGACGATGGCAAATTTGAAATTTTAGATGTTAAACTTGATAACAGAAAGACTAAAGGTTTAGACCCTAAAAACAGCAAAGTTGTTGATAATAAAATCGATCTTGTTTCAAATAATACCAATACTAAAAAAGAAAATTTTGAACACTCAGTGGCAAAAGAATTAAAAAAATCTGAGAATACAGGTAAGAGATTTAGTATGCCCGATAGAAGAAAAGGTTACATTCAAAAAGCAACTATAGGTGACCATAAAGTTTATCTTCATACTGGAGAATATGAAGATGGTAAAATTGGAGAAATTTTCATTGATACTAGTAAAGAAGGAGAGTTAGTTAAAGCATTAATGAATAATTTTGCAATAGCGGTATCTTTAGGCTTACAATACGGAGTTCCATTAGATGAATTTATAAGTGCTTTTGTTGGTACTAAGTTTGAACCATCTGGTAAAGTATTCGGTAATGATAGAATATTAAGTGCAACTTCTATTTTAGATTATATATTTAGAGAATTAGCCATATCCTATCAAAATAGGGAGGATTTAGCTCATACTCCTGCCATTGGCGGATCAGAAACTTTTAATCAGGATAATGATCAAAATTCGGAAGATCAAAATCAACTGTTAAAAATTGTGAAAGATATTACAAGTAAAGGCTTTGTAAGAAACAATTACAAAAAAAATCTTGTAGATTTGTCAGATGTAAAAATAAGTTTAAAAGGAAAAAAATAATTATTTTTTATTTTTTAGGTTTATATTAAGTTCTTTTAGTTGTTTTTCACTCACATCTGATGGAGCATTCATCATAAGGTCCTGGGCATTTTGATTCATTGGAAACATTGTTACTTCTCTTATATTTTTTTCTTCAGCAAGCAACATTACAATTCTATCAATTCCTGGTGCTATACCACCATGTGGTGGAGCGCCATAACTTAAGGCATTAATCATACCACTAAATTTTTCATTAACATCTTTTTTTGTATATCCTGCAATTGAAAAAAGTTTATACATCAGTTCAGGAATATGATTTCTTATAGCTCCTGATGATAACTCAACTCCATTACAAACTATATCATATTGGTAAGCTAGAATATCAAGAGGATTCTCAAAGTTTATTTGGTTGATATCACCCTGAGGCATTGAAAAAGGATTGTGGCTAAATTCTATTTTTTTAGTTAAATCATTCAATTCAAACATCGGGTAATCTACAACCCAACAAAATGCAAAAACACTGTTATCTATTATTTCTAAATCTTTTGCGATCTTATCTCTTGCTATTGACGTTATTTTTTCAAGCTCTTTTTGTTTTGAACAGGCTAAAAATATACTATCACCGACTTCAGCACCAGTAATATTCATAATTTCACGTAAAGATTCTTCAGAAAAAAATTTTCCTACTGGTCCTTTTCCTGAGAGTTTTTTTTCATTCTCAAAAGTAAAATAAGCTAGTCCTGAAGCTCCTTGCTCTTTTGCCCATTTATCAATATTATCAAAAAAACTTCTAGGTCTATCTTTAGTTTTTTTTGTTACAATACATCTTACCTTTGAACCTGATTTTACAAGTTTTTTAAAAATCTCAAATTTTACATCATCTCTTAGAAAAATTTCTGTAATATCATTTATAATCAAAGGATTTCTAAGATCAGGTTTATCTGATCCATATTTTAACATTGATTCTTTGTACTTAATTCTTGGAAATTTATTAAAAAGTATTTTTTTATTGGAAAATTGTTTAAAAGTATTAATAAATAATTTTTCAACTACATTAAAAACGTCCTCTTGTTCTACAAATGACATTTCTAAATCCAATTGATAAAACTCACCTGGGCTTCTATCTGCTCTTGCATCTTCATCTCTAAAACATGGAGCAATTTGAAAATATTTATCAAACCCAGACACCATTATTAATTGCTTAAATTGTTGTGGTGCTTGTGGCAATGCATAAAATTTTCCAGGGTTCAATCTACTTGGAACTAAAAAATCTCTAGCTCCTTCTGGACTTGATGATGTTAAAATTGGAGTTTGAAATTCTAAAAATCCTAAATTATTCATTTCACTTCTGATATACGAAATTACTTTTGACCTAAGAATAATATTTTCATGAATTTTTTTTCTTCTTAAGTCTAAAAATCTATATTTTAATCTGATGTCCTCAGCATATTCTTGATCACTAAAAACTGGTAATGGTAGTTCTCTACAAGCACCAAGAACATCAAATTTAATTATACCTACTTCTATTTCACCTGTACTAATTTCATTATTGACTGTTTCTTTTGATCTATTGACTACCTTACCTTCAATTCTAATTACTGTTTCTAATTGTGTTTTTTCCAATTCTCGAAAATTAGAATTTTCTTTTTCAATTATACATTGTGTAATTCCATAATTATCGCGAAGATCGATAAATAATAAATTGCCATGATCTCTTTTTTTATTTATCCATCCAGAAAGCACAACATTTGTATCAACATGCTTTTTTCGTAATTCATTACAATTATGTGTTCGGTACCTATTACTCAATTAATCTCCTAAAACCTCTTTTATTAACCTAAAATCGATTGGTTTTTTCTTTTTTAAACTAAGTTCGTCCAATTTATATATGAAATTAAATATTTTGCTATACGATCTATCAATTCTTTTGATAATGAAATTTATAAGTTTTTTATCAATTAAAATTTGACGGTCTGAAAAGTTTTTTAAAATCATTGCAAACATTAAATCTTCATCAGGTTTTTCAATTTTTTGTATGATGAAATTAGTTGCTCTTGATTTAAGATCTTTCAATAAAAAATTTAAATCTACGATTGGCTTTTTTGATGTAATGATTATAAATTTGTTATCTATATCAATTATATTTAATAAACTGTATATTAATTTTTCGTCAATTTTTTCTTCTAAATCCTCTAATATAATATTTTTGTGAATTTTTATTTTTTTTAGATCTTCATCTTTAATTGATTTAGCATCGAATTTAATGCCATTAAATTTTTTTATGAATATATTAATGAGATGAGTTTTTCCTGAATATTTTTCTCCTGAGATATTTAAAAATTTTTTTTCCCATCCTGGCCAATTATTCAACATATCGAAAATATGTTTATTACTCTTAGATACATAGAAATCATCATCCTTAAAATTTTTTTCATAATCGAACTGAATAATTAATTGATTTAAATCAGTCATTTTAAGTTCCAAATTTTATTTTGAGTATCTAAACTAAAATCATGTTCTTCCATTAAATTTATAAAATTTTGGGGTGTTCCATTAAATATAAGTTCATAAAATATAAGATCCTTATCAAATTTTCTTACAGTAAAACTATTAACAAGGTCTAACATATTTAAAGTTTCCTCAAATTTTAAAGATAATTCAAAATTTTTATTATCTAAACTGATCATAATTGGAAGTTTAATTGATGTATTAATCAAATTATTTTCTTTCCAGAAGTCTTCATAAATTAACTTTAAATTGTATATCAATGTATTGAGATTATCTGTTTTATTCAAATCTATATCATTAAATGAATTACTTTTTATGACTTGCTTATTTTTTACCTTAATTTTAGACAAAACTTTTATTTCATCTCCATTTTTAAAAAATACAGCAATAATTGAATTTTCTATAAAATATTTTTCTATAATTTTTTTAAAATCATAATTTTCTATTTCCAAGTAATTTTTTCTAATTAAATTTAAATCTTCTAAATCTTCTGTGGGTAAAACATATTCTATTAGATGTTCTCTTCTATTATCAAGTTTCCAATAATCATACATTGGATTATCTGAATATACCATAATATCATTCTTTGATTGATCTAAGAGAATCGGGATGAATAAAAATTTCTCCTCTTTAATTTGTGAAGGAAAAATATTTTTTCTATTTAAATAATTTAATATTTCTTTTTTATTAAATGATACACCTAAATTTAAATTATATGTTTTATTTATAAATTTTTCTTCTTTAATTGAAAAAGTTTCAATCATACTTTTAATCTCATTCAATTTAATATCTTTAATCTTAGACAAATCTTTAGATTGCACTAGTTTACTTATCAACTCGATATAAGCCTTTTTGAATCCCTTATTTATTAGAATTTCTTTATTAAAATTATTCTCTAATTTTTCAGTAATCTCTATGTCATCAATAAAAAAAGTATTTGCGTTTAATTTATTTGTGGAAAAAAAAGATAAATTTAGAGCTAGAATTAAAAAAAGAATATATAAGTGTTTTTTAAAATACATTGTTTTAGCAATACTTTAATGAATAAAAAAATCTTTACCTATAAAAAAAGTGGCGTCAATATTGTTAAAGCAGATAAATTTGTAAATTTCATATCAAAGATATCATCAAAGAAAAAAGGCAACAAAAAGTTTGATAATATCGGTGGATTTGGCTCAATATCCAGTATACCTAAGGGGATAAAAAGACCCAAAATAGTTGCTTGTACAGATGGTGTTGGTACTAAAGTTGAAATAGCAAATTTATTAAATAAATTTGATACAATAGGCATAGATTTAGTTGCGATGAGTGTTAACGACTTAATTGTGCAGGGTGCAAAGCCTCTTTTATTTTTAGATTATATTTCTATCAATAAGATTAATTTGAAAAAACTTAAATCAATTATTTTAGGAATAAAAAAAGGTTGTGAGATTGCAAATTGCGAACTTGTTGGAGGTGAAACGGCAGAGATGCCAGACACATACGAAAAAGGTAAATTTGATATAGCAGGCTTTGCCGTAGGAATAGTTGAAGAAAATAAAATTTTAAAAAAAAACAAAATAAGAAATGGAGATTTAATTTTAGGAGTCCCCTCCTCCGGAATACACTCTAATGGTTATTCTTTAATAAGACATGTTTTAAAACAAAAAAAAATTAATTTTAAGAAAGATCCTTTTCTGAAAAAAGAATTAATTAAACCAACTAAAATTTATGTAAATGAAGTTTTGAATTTAATCCAAAAAAAAATATTGATAGGATGTGCTAATATAACTGGTGGTGGATTGGCAGAAAATATTAAAAGAATAATACCTAATAACTTATGTGCTGATATTGATTTAGATAAAATAAAAACGCTCGAGATTTTTAGATGGCTTAAAAAAAATAATATTTCAGACTTAGAAATGTTAAAAACTTTTAATTGTGGTGTTGGCTTCTGTTTAATAATTAAAATGAAAGATTTAAAAAAAATTAATAAATATTTTTCTAAAGAATTTAGACCTTATGTTATTGGAAAAATTACCAAAGGAAAAAATAAAGTTAGACTAAATGGTAAAATTAATTGGAATTAAAAAAATTAATATTGCAGTTTTTATATCAGGAACTGGAAGTAATTTAAAAAACCTTATTTCACATTCATTAAGAAAGAAATCAAGATATAGAATATGTCTAATAATTTCAAACAACTCTAAAGCTAAAGGTCTTAACTACGCCAAAAAATACAACATAAACAAAAAAATTATACATTATGAAAATATTACCAATGCAGAAAAAACTATCTTAAAAGAATTAAAAAGAAATAGTATAGATCTAGTTTGTCTAGCAGGATTCATGAAAATTTTGTCTGCTAAACTCATTAAAAAATTCAAGGGAAAAATAATTAATATCCACCCCTCATTATTACCAAAATATAAAGGTCTTAATACTCATCAAAGGGCTATCAAAAATAAAGAAAAATTTTGTGGTTGTTCAGTTCATTATGTTAATTCAAAACTGGACTCTGGAAAAATTATTCTTCAGAAAAAAGTACGAATTTTTAAAAATGATACTGCTGAGAAAATAAAAAAAAAGGTTCTAAAACAGGAACATATTTTATACCCAAAAGCGATATCAAAAGTAATTGTTAATCTTTAAAGAAAAAATCAATTTCTATTTTTGCATTCTCAATACTATCAGAACCATGAACAGAGTTTTTATCAATTGATATTCCATATTTCTTTCTTATAGTCCCATCTTTGGCTTCTTTTGGATTTGTTGCTCCCATTAATTCTCTATTATCTATTACAGCATTGGCTTTTTCTAGTAGCATTACAACTATAGGACCAGATGAAAGATAGGAACAAAGATCATTATAAAATGGTTTAGTTTCATGAACTTTATAAAATTTTTCAGCTTCAGATTTTTCGATTTGAATTTTTTTTTCTTTTAATATTGAAAAACCGTTATTTTTAAAAATTTCTTTTATTTCATTATCTAAGTTTCTTTCTACAGCATCAGGTTTAATAATTGATAATGTTTTTTCATTTTTACTCATAATCATCCTCTATAAGTTTATTTAATAATCGCACTCCATAGCCTGTGGCACCACCTGAATTTAAAGCTCCTCCATATTTTGAAAACGCCATTCCAGCTATGTCTAGGTGAGCCCAAGGTGTTTTATTTAAAATAAATCTCTGTAAAAATTGTGCAGCTGTAGTTGATCCTGCTCCACCTACATAATTGATATTTTGCATATCAGCATTTTTTGAATCTATAAGTTTGTCAAAGTTTTTATGTAATGGCATTCTCCATAGTTTCTCATCAACTTTTTCACCAGCTTCCAATAATTGTTTAGATAATTTTTCATTATTAGAAAAAAGTCCAGCATACTCAGATCCCAGAGAGACTATTATGGCACCAGTTAAAGTTGCTAAATCAACAATTAATTCAGGTTTGAATTTTTTTTCAGTAAAAGTTAAGGCATCTGCTAAAACTAATCTGCCCTCAGCATCAGTATTTAATATTTCGATGGTTTTGCCACTGTATGATTTTACAATGTCTCCAGGTCTTTGAGCATTACCGCCTGGCATATTTTCAACAAGTCCAACTACGCCTACAACATTAATTTTTGCTTTTCTCAATGCAAGATTTTTCATTAACCCAACAACTACAGCGGACCCTGCCATATCATAAGTCATATCTTCCATAAACTTAGCAGGTTTTAAAGAAATTCCTCCTGTATCAAAACAGACTCCTTTACCAACAAACGCTAAAGGTTTTGAATTATTTTTTACACCGTTCCATTCAATAGTCACAAGGTAAGAGCCTCTTATACTTCCCTGACCTACACCTAACAAAGCATTCATACCAAGTTTTTTCAATTTTTTTTCATCATAAATATTAATTTTTAAACCATATTTTTTAAGAGAATTTATTCTTTTTGCATATTCATCAGGGTGTAAAACATTACCTGGCTCAGAGACTAGATCTCTTGTCAAATAAACTCCTTCCTCTAATGCTTTAAACTTTAACTGACTTTGAGAAGATATTTTGTTTTTACTTCCAATTACATTAATAGAAACAGAATTCTTTTTTTTTTTTGATTTATAAATATTAAATTCGTAAGATTTAAGTTTTAGTCCATGCAAAAAATAACCTAAGAAATTTTCAATTTTGCTATTGATCGTATCTGAATTTATAAAATAATCTTTTTTCTTTTCATAATTTAGATAGCCATGAAATTTAGCTCCTAAACTTTCTGCATCTGAAGGTTTTAAATTTTTTTTAATTGAAACTAAAAAAATAGTTTTTTTAGAATTAATTTCAAAAAAAAGTAAATCTTTTTTGAAATTATTTGTTTTTAACAATTCTGAAATATATAAAAATTCCGAGTTTGAAATATGTTTTTTTAAGCCTTTAATATTGAATTTTTCATCAACAAATAATACTAGATTTGAGGAAACATTATATAAAGCTTTATTTTTATAATTAATTTGAATAGTCATAAATTTTAAATTCAATCTACGTGCGATGAATGGTATATAAATATAAACAATAAAATATCAATGAAAAAATTAGTCTTTAGAAAATTTTTATTAGATGTCTTAATCTTTTTTATATTTTCCATATTAATAATGGGATTAATTGTTTGGACTATACAAGCAATAAATTATTTTGATTTTGTATCTGAAGACGGTCATGGTCTTAAGGTATATTTTTTATATACTTTATTAAATTTTCCCAAAATAATTCATAGAATACTTCCATTTATGTTTTTTATATCATTATTTTACACCATAATAAGGTATGAATTTAACAATGAACTAAATATTTTTTGGATTAATGGAATTAGTAAAATTAAATTCATAAATACAGTATTGATATTTTCAATATCACTAATGATAATTCAAATTTTTCTGGGATCATATTTATCTCCCTTATCTCAACTTAAAGCAAGAAATCTTATTAAAAATTCAAATGTTGATTTTTTTACTAATCTCATAAATGAAGGAAAATTTATCAATGCTGTGAAAGGTCTTACTATTTTTATTGAAGAAAAAGATTCTGATAATTTTTCTAATATCTTTATTGATGACTCCACAAAAGAATATTCGAGAATGATATATGCTAAAAATGGTATATTAGTAAGTGAAAAAAGAAATAATAAATTTGTACTTTTTAATGGAAAGGTAATTAACAGTGACAAAAATAGAGTTAATACCTTTAAATTTGATCAAATTGATTTCAGCCTTGAGGCTTTCGGATCTAACTCGATCATAAAGCCAAAGATTCAAGAAATTAACTCAAAAATTTTATTGGGCTGCTTATTTGAAAATTTAATTATTAATGTAGAAAAATGTAAAAATAAAGATTCAATAGACGAAATAAAACAAGAATTGTTAAAGAGATTTTTTAAACCAGTCTATATTCCTTTAATTGCATTGTTATGTTGTATGTTATTTTTATCTGGAAAATTTAATAATAACTATGAAAGATTAAAAAAATTAATATTTTTATTAGTTCTAACACTTATAATAATTTCTGAGACTTCATTAAGATATTCAACAACATCTAGTATTTTTTTATTTTTATATTTTTTAATACCTTTTTCATTATTTTTAACTTTTTACTTTTTTTCTTATATAAAAATTAATAATGCTTAGAATATATCAAAAACATATTATTAAAAATTTTTTTTCTAAATTTTTTATAATTACTTTTATTTTTTTTTCTTTGACTATTATTTTAGGAAGCTTAGAAGAAATTTCATTTTCAAAAAATTTAGATATCAATTTTTTATATCCTTATTATTTAACTTTACTAAATGCCCCGATAACTTTGTTGGAAATCTTTCCTTTTATTTTGTTATTAACGACCCAATTTCTATTTTATGACTTATTTAAAAAAGATGAATTAAATTTATTGAAGACAAATGGTTTAACTAACCTCTCTTTGATTAAAATAATATTTTTGATATCTTTTTTAATTGGTCTATTTAACATTGTTGTATTTTACAATATAGCTTCTAATTTGAAATTCCACTACTCCAATATAAAAAATAATCTTTCAAGTGATAATAAATATTTAGCAATGGTTACAAAAAGCGGCTTATGGATTAAAGATGAAGTTGATAATAAAAAATTAATCATCAAATCAAATCAAATTAAAGATAATTATATTGCTAAAACTATAATTAATGAATTTGATAAAGACTTTAATTTAATAAGAGTAATACAATCAAATAAAATTGATATATCAAATAATAATTGGATTATATATAATCCTATTATAACTAAAGATAACTTAACTGACTTTCAAAATGGAACTTTAATAATACAAACAAATTTTAATTACGAAAAAATTACAAAAATATTTTCAAATGTTTCTACACTAGATATTTTTAAACTTTTTGATTTAAAAAAAGATTATGAGAAACTTGGTTATTCATCAGATGAAATATTGATACATTTATTAAAACTCTCAACAATTCCGCCAATATATTCAATATTAGTAATTATAGCTTCAATCATAATGTTTAATATAACAAACAAAAAGTCTATAATAGTTCATATTACAACAGGTTTTTTAATTTCAATCATAATATATTATCTAATGTTCTTTTTTTCATCACTTGGATCTAGCGGTAAAATACCAGTCAACCTTTCAATTTTTTTTCCATTATTGATTTTATCAATTATATGTACAATCGGCTTGATTAATATAAATGAAAAATAAAACTATTTATCTATTTTTAATTATTCTATTTTTTGTGAATCCATCTTATTCACAAGATGAATTTTTTATTTTCGAGACAAAGAATATCGAAATTACTGATAACGGAAATTTGATAAATGCAAATTATGGTAAAGCAATTTCTAAGGATAACAATTTAGAAATTTTAGCAGATAATTTTCAATATAATAATAGTTCTGGTATTTTAGATATAAATGGAAATGGCTTAATTTTAGTTAAAAAAAAAAATTTAAAAATTAGATTTAATGATGGGACGGTTGATCCCAAAAACTTTATATTTGATGCTTTTGGAGAGATTGAAATAGAAAATCTCAACAGAAATCTTAAAATTCAAACAGAGAAACTAAAATTTAATTATAAAGAAGACATTTTACTTTCAGACACTAAATCTTTAATTAATGACGACTTTAAAAATGAATTAATTGCTGATAAATTTCATTATCAATTTCAAAAAGATTTATTAAAAATCCAAAATTTAAAATTTACCGATAATAATAATAATATTTTAGAATTATCTACCGCCTATGTTAATACAAAAACAAATAATTTATTTGGAAAAGATGTATCAGTAAAATTAGATAATAAAACATTGAATAAAAAGAATGAGCCAAGATTAAAAGGAAATAGTCTCAAAAATAATGAAACTTCTACAGAAATAATTAAAGGAGTATTTACAACATGCAAAAAAAGAGATGGCTGTCCACCATGGGAATTGTCAGCGAATAAAATTTTACATGATAAAAAAGAAAAAAAAATCAAATATGATAATGCAACATTAAGAATATATGATTATCCAATAGTTTATTTTCCTAAATTTTTTCATCCAGATCCAACTGTAAATAGACAATCTGGTTTTTTAACTCCTACGATAAAGAATACTACTAATAAAAAAAATTTTTTAAGTCTACCTTATTATATGGTTATTTCAGATCACAAAGATATAACATTTTCACCAAGATTTTATAATGATGAACAGCTCTTACTTCAAACTGAATACAGAAGCGTTGGTTATAAAAGTGATCACATATCAGATTTTAGTTTTAAAATTGATGATTACAAGAAAATCAAAAGTCATTTTTTTTATAAATACGATAAATCATTTAATTTAGATAATTTTATCAATAATAGCGTTACTTTAAATATTCAACATACAACTAAAGATACCTTTTTAAAAAAAAATAAGATTAAATCTAAACTAGGGGTAAATGATGATATTCTTGAAAACTCTGCCAAAATTAATTTTTCAAAAGATGACATGTTTATTAATTTTGAGACAACTGCGTATGAAAATTTAAACAAGAAAGAGTCTGATAGATATGAGTATATTTTTCCTAAAGTAGATTTAATAAAAAATATTGATAACAAAACCAAATTAAATGGAGATTTTGTATTTTATTCTCAAATACTTAACAAAAATTATAACACCAACATAATGGAGTCTATAAACATTAATGACCTAAGATTTAATTCTTTTCCAAAAGTTACGAAAAAAGGAATATATAATAATTATGAATTTATTATCAAAAACTCTAACACTAATGCAAAAAATTCAAAATCCTTCAAAAATAAAGAGAGTAGTTATGTTTCTGGATTAGTGCAATTCAATTCATCCTTACCATTATCGAAGAGTAACAAAAATTATACAAAATTGTTAAACCCAAAATTAGCTTTAAAAATAGCTCCTAATTATACAAAAGACTATCGAAATAAGGATAATAAAATTGATATTAATAATATTTATTCATTAGAAAGAAATGCAGAAATTGATACCATTGAGGGTGGGCTTTCTATAGCTTATGGGAGTGAGTATTCAGTTATTAATAAAAAAAATTCGCTAGATGTTTTTAATTTTAAAATAGCAAATAACTTAAGATTAAATGAAAACAATGATTTACCAAGAAATAGTCAAATAGATGAAAAAATTTCTAGTATTCTAAATGAAGTTGCATTTCAACCAAATGAATTGATTAAAATAAATTACAAGTCATCAATTAAAAATAATTTTGATGATATTAATTATGAAAATTTTATAACTGAGTTAAAAATCAATAATTTAGTCACAAGTTTTGATTATTATAATCAAAATGAATCTTACAATAAGTATTCTTATTTAACTAATACAACCCAATTACAAATTGATGAATTCAATTCTTTATCCTTTTCTACTAGAAAAAATAAAACTAAAGACTTAACGGAATATTATAAATTATCCTACCAGTATAAGAATGATTGTTTGCTTGCTTCAATAGAATACAATAAAGAATATTACTCTGATAGAGATGTAAAGCCAGATGAAGGAATATTTTTAAAACTTACAATCATACCATTTAATAAGGAAGACTATTAAGAAAAATGATTAAAAAAATTTGTATTTTATTTTTATTTATTTTTTATAATTTTTTTACAACTAATATAGCTGCTTCAAAAATCAATATAATCGCTTCAGTCAATAATGAAATCATTACAAATCATGACGTGGTTAAAGAGGGAAAATATCTTAAAATATTAAATCCACAATTAAATAGTTTAGAAAATGAACAAATATCTGAATTAGCTAAACAATCGTTAATTAAAGAAATGATCAAAAAAAATGAAATCACAAAATTTGTAGACTTAAATGAACAAAATGATTTTGCTGACGAATATTTAAAACAATTTTTATTAAAGCTTGGATTTGAAAATGAGGATGATTTTAAAAAGGAACTTAAAAAAGATAATACCTATACATTCGAAGAAGTAAAATTAAAAAATAAAATAGAAGTTTATTGGAATGATTTAATCCTCTCAAAATATAGTAATAAAATAAATATAAATGAAAAAAAATTACTAAAAAAAATCGATAAATATTCAAAAAAAGAAAAGAAAGAAATTTTTTTATCTGAAATAGTTTTCAGAAAAAAAAAAATGAAAATTTAGAAAATATAATAAATAAAATTAAAAAAAGTATTAATGAAATTGGGTTTAATAATACCGCAAATATTTACAGTATATCAGAAAGTTCTAAAATTGGTGGAAAAATAGGATGGTTTGATGCTGAAGGTTTATCAAAAAATATATATGAGAAAATTTATAAACTTAATAAAAATGATATTTCTGAAATTATATTTATAAATAACAATTTAATAATACTAAAAGTTGATGACATACGAATTTCAGAAAATCAAATTGATAAAAATAAAGAGTTAGAAAAGCTTATTATTATGGAAAGAAATAAAAAATTAGAAAATTTTTCAAGAATGCACTTTAGTAGGGCAAAATCAAATTATTTAATTAATGAAAAATAATTTTATTTTAGTAGTTGCAGGTGAACCTAATAGTGTTTTTTTAGAAGTCTTGTTTAAAGCAATAAAATTTAAAAAATATAAATCTCCAATAATTTTAATTTGCAATAAAGATATTCTAACTAAGCATATGAGAAAAAATAATTTTAAAAAAAAAATAAATATTTTGGAATTGAACAAATTAAGAAGATATAGATTAAATAATAATTGTTTGAATTTGATTGATGTCAAATTTTATAATAATCGCACTAACAATTATATAAGAGAATCATTTAATGTTGCTTTTAAACTAATTGAAAATAAATTTTCAAAAAAATTGATTAATGGACCAATTAATAAAGGTTCATTCCTAAATAAAAAATATTTAGGAATAACAGAATATGTTTCTGAAAAATTTAAAATTAAAGAATCAGGCATGCTAATATTCAATAAAAAACTTTCGGTTTGTCCATTAACAACACATTTACCTTTAAAATTAGTGTCAAAAAATGTTACTAAGAAATTATTAAGAGACAAAATTATACTAATTAATAATTTTTATAAAAAATATTTTAAGTATAAACCGAAAATTGCTGTAACTGGTTTAAATCCCCATTGTGAAAGTATCTTAAAATTTAATGAGGATACAAAAATCATCTCAAAGGTTATTGAATCTCAAAAAAAAAGAATTTATGTCAAAGGACCTTTTCCTGCAGATACTATTTTTCTTAAGGGTAATAGAGATAAATTTAATGTAATATTAGGAATGTATCATGATCAAGTATTAGCTCCGATAAAAACTTTGTTTGAATTTGATGCGATAAACATAACAATGGGTTTGCCATTTTTGAGGGTTACTCCTGACCATGGTCCAAATCAAAAAATGGTAGGTAAAAATAATTCCAATCCTGCAAGCATTATAAGTGCTTTAAACTTTTTAGATAAAATTTGATTAAACCAAAAAAAAGTTTAGGTCAAAATTTTTTAGTCGATTTAAATATAATTAATAAAATATTAGATATCATAGATATCAAAGATAGAAATATTTTGGAAATAGGACCGGGTACTGGAAATCTTACCTCGAAGATTTTAAGTAGATTACCAAAAAAAATGATTGTTATTGAAAAAGATAAAAATCTAGCAAAGCTACTTAAGAATAACTTAGATTCAAAAATTACCATTTTAAACAAAGATGTTTTAAAAATTAATGAAAATTCTCTTATAAATGAAAAACTTACTGTTTTTGGCAATCTGCCTTATAATATATCTACAGAAATATTGTGTAAATGGATTACAAATATTAATGGTAAAGATTTTTGGTTTGACTATTTAATTTTGATGTTTCAAAAAGAGGTTGCAGATAGAATAATTTCTAAATTTAATACAAAAAACTACGGTAGATTATCTGTCTTATCTAACTGGAAACTAAATATAAAAAAAGTATTTGATGTAAAACCTTCAAGTTTTTCACCAAAGCCAAAAGTTGATAGCACTATTTTGCTTTTTGAACCTAAAATTGATTTTTTTAAATTAAGAAATCCAAAAAACCTAGAAATTATTACAAAAACCTTTTTTTCACATAGAAGAAAGATGATAAAAAAACCATATAATTTATTATTTAATGGCAATTTGGAAGTTGTTGAAAAATTAAAAATTCCACTAAATCTAAGACCTCAAAATTTAGATCATGTGACTTACTATAAACTTGCACATGAATATGAAAACTTACGATGTTAATTTTTCAACATGATTTCTTATATAGTCTGAGTCATAGTCTTTATAACCATTATTTATTTCAGCTTTAATCAAATTATGGATTCTTTTATAACAGTCTTCCAGATTGTCATTGATAACTACATAATCATAATTTATCCAATGAAGTACATCTCTTTCGAATTGTTTCATTCTTTCCTCAACAATTAGTTTATCTTTCATATCTCTATTAGATAACCTTTTAAATAATATCTCTTTACTTGGAGGTAGTATAAAAAATGTGATCAATTTATAATCTAAATTTTTATTCTTAATTTGGTCAGCGCCCTGCCAATCAATATCAAATAGTATATTTTGACCTTTGTTTATTTTTTCTATGACTGGAGTTCTCGTAGTTCCATAAAAATTATTAAAAACTTTCGCATACTCTAAAAATTCCTCGTTTTTAATTAATCTTTTAAATTCATCATCACTTACAAAATAATAATCTTTATTTGGTATTTCATTAGGACGAGGTTGTCTAGTTGTGTGTGATATTGAAACTTTAAAATTATCTAATTTAGCAAGTAGATTTACCAAAGTTGTTTTGCCTGCCCCAGAAGGAGAGGATAAAATAATCATTACCCCATCATTTAAAGTGGGCATAAAACTATTTATTAGTTTGCTTTACCTTCGATAAATTTAACAGCATCTCCTACTGTTAAAATTTTTTCTGCTTCACTATCGGAAATTTCTGAACCAAACTCTTCTTCAAAAGCCATTACTAATTCTACAGTGTCTAAACTATCTGCACCTAAATCATCTATAAAACTAGACTCTTCTGTTACTTTTGCTTCATCAATTCCTAAGTGATCGGCAACTATTTTTTTTACTTTGCTTGAAACATCATCTGACATATTGATCCTTTTTGTTATAAAAATCTTAATAGTTTAATTGCTTGGTTTGTCAAGCCATATACATACCACCATTAACGTGTAAAGTTTCACCATTAATATAATTTGATAGGTCTGAAGCCAGAAAAATAACTGCATTTGCAATATCTTCGGGCTCCCCTAGCCTTGCTGAGGGTATTTTTGAAATAATTATATCTTTAAACTTTTCATCTATTTTATCGGTCATAGCAGTTTTAATGAAACCTGGAGATATGCAGTTTACATTGATATTTTTTTTGGCATATTCTATTGCTAAGCTTTTAGACATTGCAACAATTCCTGCTTTTGATGCTGTATAATTAGCTTGTCCCAAATTGCCCGTATGACCAACTACTGAGGTTATATTAATTACTTTTCCTTTTTTATTTTTAAGCATTTTTTTTATTGCAAACTTACTCATCAGAAAAGTAGCTGTTAAATTTATATCTATCACTTTTTTCCATTCTTCAATAGTCATTCTAATTGCTAGGTTGTCTTGAGTTATACCAGCATTATTTACAATACAGTCTAAACCATCTAATTCTTTTGATGCTTTTTCAATAAAGTCTTCAATTCTATCACTTTGAGTTATATCAAATTTAAGTATCTTTATTTTGTTAAATTTTTGTTTTAGTTCTTCCAATTTTTCAATACGTGTGCCAGAGGCTAATATATTTGCACCATAATCATGTAACTTTTCTATTATCGAATTTCCGATTCCACCTGAGGCACCTGTCACTATTATTTTTTTACTTTCTAATTCTTTCATATTTTAATATTTTTAATATCCTCTCTATTGTTAATTGATAACACATTTACATCTTTATTGATTCTTTTTATTAACCCTGACAATACTTTTCCTGGGCCAATTTCTATGAACTGATTTACTCCATTTTCAATCATATTAGTTACACTCTCTCTCCATCTCACTCTATTTTCAATTTGTTTAACCAATAAATCTTTTAGCTCATCTTCATTAAAAATTTCTTCTGCTGTTATATTAGAAATAAGAGAATTTGTACCTTTTTTAAATTTTAGTTTACTAAGTTCTTCTTTCATAATTTCCGTTGCTTTTTTCATTAAACTGCAGTGAAACGGTGCACTAACAGGTAGCTTGATATTTTTAATTTTATTTTCTTTTAATACTAAACTCATTTTTTCTAAATCTTGAGTTTTTCCACTCAATACTATTTGACCAATAGAATTATCATTTGCAATTTCTGCTTTAAAATTCTCTTGATTTACTTTTAAAATATTCTCAATATTTTCAACAGTGGTTCCTAAAACTGCGAGCATTCCACCTTCGCCTTTTGGTACAGAGTTTTGCATTGCATTTCCTCTAATTTTTAAAATTCTTATCGTGTCTTGAAAATTCAAGTAACCAGCACTAGCAAGGGCAGAATATTCTCCTAAAGAGTGCCCAGCAAAAAATTTTGCTTTACCTAAGTCAATATTGAATTCTTGTTTAACCGTATGAAATATAGAATAGCTTATCAAAAAAATTGCAGGTTGAGTGTTCATTGTTAAATCTAATTCGTCTTTAGGGCCTTCTAAAATTATTTTTGACAAAGGTTCATTTAATGCTTCATCAGCCATTTTAAAAAAATCTTTCACAAGATCAAAATTATCATAAAATTCTTTTCCCATTCCAACTGCTTGAGATCCTTGTCCCGGAAAAATTACTGAAAACATATTAAAATCAATTTAAAATTAAGTTTTTTTACTGTTGTAATTGAATGTTTATAATAGTATATCCTCACGTTTTATTAAAGAATTTAAATGAATTTATACGAACATACCATTGTTGCTCGACAAGATACATCTCCCAGTGAGCTTAAACAACTTACTGAAAAATACTCAAAAATTGTTGAAAAAAATAAAGGTGAGATAGTTAAAACTGAAAACTGGGGACTGCTAAATCTTGCTTACTTAATTAAAAAAAATAAGAAAGGAAGCTATATACATTTTAAAATTAAGGGAAAAGGTAAAGTCGTAGAGGAATTAGAAAAAAATGAGGCAATTGATAAAAAATTACTAAGATATCTAACAGTTAAAGTAAAAAATTTTGATTTAGATAAAAATTATTTTGCAAAAAAAGATGACATTGAAAAAACTGAAAAAAAAGAGAAAGTATCAAATTAGTTATGCCAAAAAGACAAAGTGGAAATAAAAAAGGGAAACAGAGTAATTTTGCTAAGTTAAGTATTTTTCAGCCAAATAAGTACAAATTTAAAAAAAGCTGCCCCTTATCTGTTAAAGGTGCTCCTAAAATTGACTATAAAAATATTAAACTTCTTAAAAAATACATGTCTGAAAATGGAAAGATTTTACCTTCAAGAATTACTAATGTAAGTCAAAAAAAACAAAGAGAATTATCTCTGTCAATTAAGAGAGCTAGAAATTTAGCATTATTATAAAATGAAAGTTATTTTACTTGAAAATTTAAAAAGAATTGGGTCAATTGGTGAAGTAATTGACGTGAAACGAGGGTTTGCTAGAAATTTTTTGATAGCAAACAAGAAAGCTTTGTATGCATCAAAAGAAAATATCAAAGAAGTTGAAAAAATTAAATTAGATCTTGCAAAAAAAGATAATGAAAAAAAAGCTGAGGCTCAAAAAATTTATGAACAGATAAAAAATAAAGAATTTTTAGTAAAAAAATTAAGTACAGAAAATAAAGAGCTATATGGATCAGTTAAACCAACTGAAATTTCAAAATTAATACAAGAAACAAACAAGATTGATATTAAACCCTCAATGATACAACCAGTTAAAGAAATTAAAACTCTTGGTAAACACAAGGTTAAAATTTTTTTACACTCAGCAGTTGATGCAGAAATTACGATTAATGTTCAATCGGCCGAAACTATTCAATAATTATACAATTTCTTCCACAGTATTTTTTTTAGATTCTTAATTTTTTTTTTTCATATAAGTTATTTATATGGAAAATAATTTAACTATAGTTAAAGAAAAATTTAAAGAGCTTCCAAATAATATTGAAGCTGAACAATCTGTTATAGGCTCTATATTAGTTACTAATGAAATATTTGATGAAATCAGTACAATTATTTCAAATATAAATTTTTACGATCCTATGCATCAAAAAATTTATAATGCCATTGAGAGCTTAATTTATAAAGGCATGCTAGCAAATCCAATTACTCTTAAAAATTATTTTGAAGATGAAAAAGATGAACTAGATATTCCAGAATATTTAGTAAAAATTACAAAATTTTCTACCTCTGTTAGGCAAGCGATTGAGTATTCAAAAATAATTTATGATATGTTCGTAAGACGTGAATTGATAAAGATTTCTGAGCAAACTATTGATAGTGCTAAGATTAATGATCTAGATATTAATGGACAAAATATTATTGAAAACTCTGAAAGACTATTATTTGACTTAGCAGAAAAAGGATCTTTCAACTCTTCTCTAATTAAATTTGATGATGCAATGAAGCAAACAATTGAAATGGCTTCAGCTGCATATAAAAATGAAGAGGGGATTGTTGGAGTGCCAACAGGATTAAGAGATTTAGATGATAAACTTGGAGGTTTGCACCAATCCGATTTAATCATTATTGCTGGAAGACCTTCTATGGGTAAAACCTCACTTGCAACTAACATCGCTTTTAATGCTGCAAAATATATTCAGGACAATGGTAAAAAATCTTCTATTGCATTTTTTTCTTTAGAAATGTCTTCTGAACAATTATCAACCAGAATATTATCTGAACAAGCTCGAATAGGCTCAAATGATATTAGACGTGGAAGAATTTCTGATGAACAATTTGATCAATTTTTAGAAACATCAAAAAATATTGCCGAACTTCCATTATTCATAGATGAAACTCCGGCAATTAGTATAGCTGCCATGAGCAATAGGGCTAGAAGAATTAAAAGATTGCATGGCTTAGACATGGTTGTGGTAGATTATATTCAGTTAATGAGAGGAACAACATTCAATAAAGATGGTAGAGTTCAAGAAATTTCTCAAATTACTCAAGGTCTAAAAGCCATAGCTAAAGAACTAGGCGTTCCAGTAGTAGCTTTATCTCAACTTTCAAGACAAGTTGAACAACGAGATGATCACAAACCTCAATTATCTGATTTAAGAGAGTCTGGTTCAATTGAACAAGATGCAGACGTAGTTATGTTTGTTTATAGAGAGGGATATTATTTACAAAGAAAAGAACCCAGAGAGGCAACAGTTGAACATGCTGAATGGCAAGCAAAAATGAATGAAGTTGCACATTTAGCGGAAATTATCATTGGTAAACAACGTCACGGTCCAATAGGTAAAGTAACTCTAGAATTTGAGGAACGATTTACAAAATTTAAAGATACTCAAATTAATTAATTTCCAATATAAAAGAATGTATGTTTGCTAATTTGTATGAAAATACAATATTAAAAAATCCTAAGTCTATTTTTATAATTTTAATAATCACAATTATAAGTTTTGGTTATTATTCAAAAGATTTCAGATTAGATGCTTCATCTGAAACACTACTAATTGAAGGTGATCCTGATCTTGAATATTTGAGAGAAATTACTGATCGATACGGCTCTAAAGAATTTTTAATCTTAACATATACTCCAAATAAAGGAATGGTTACAGATGCCTCTATAAATAATTTATTGAGTTTAAAATATAAAATTCAAAGTCTAGATTGGGTTCATAGTGTTATAACTTTGTTAGATATTCCTCTTTTAAGCAATTCAGAAGCTCCGCTACAAGAACGTCTAGAAGGTTTTAAAACATTGAAGGATGAAGGTGTAGATAAACAAAGAGGTTTTAAAGAAATTTTAAATAGTCCTGTTTTTAGAAATTTCGTAATTAGTGAAGATGGCAATACAAGTGGAATAATTGTTAACATTAAAGAAAATATACCACCAGTAGATATTGAAAATAAATCAAAGGATGAATTAGAAAAATATCGTGACGAATTAAAAAAGAAAAATCATGAAAATATTTTAGAAATTAGAGACATCATAAAAAGTTATGAAGATATCGGAAAAATCTATCTAGGTGGAATTCCGATGATTGCTGACGATATGATGACATTTATCAAAAGTGATATTATAGTTTTTGGTATTGGAGTTTTACTATTTATTATAACGACGCTTTGGTTTGTATTTAGAAAACTTATTTGGATCATAATTCCAATTAGTAGTTGTTTTTTTTCAGTTATAATTATGATGGGCTTTCTAGGTATACTTGGTTGGAAAGTAACTGTTATTTCGTCTAATTTTATTGCACTAATGTTAATCTTAACAATGGCAATGAATATTCACATAAGCACAAGATTTTTACAAATTAAAAAATCAAACCCATCTAAAACTAATTTTGAAATTTTATCTCTTACTACTGAAAAAATGTTTTGGCCAATACTTTATACAGTTCTCACAACTGTAATTGCATTTCTATCTTTAATCTTTAGCGAAATTAAACCAATTATCGATTTTGGTTGGATGATGACATTTGGACTTATTACATCCTTCATTATTACTTTTACTTTACTTCCTACTTTACTTAGTTTTACATCCACAAATAATATTTCAGTAAAAGAGGATAAAGTTTCAAATATTACAAAATTATTTGAAAAAATATCTTTAAATTATCAAACACTGATATTTATGGTTAACATATTAATAATTGCTCTAAGTATTTTTGGTGTCTCAAAATTAATGGTTGAAAATAGTTTTATTAATTATTTTAGTAAAAAAACAGAAATCTATAAAGGAATGAAATTGATTGATGAAAAACTTGGAGGAACAACTCCCCTTGAGGTAATCTTGAAATTTCCAGAAACTAAAAAAGAAAATGATAAGGAGGATGATGGATTTGAGGATTGGGGTGATGAAAATGAGCAAGACAATGAAAAATATTGGTTCACTAAAGATAAAGTAGACACTATAAAAAAAGTTCACAATTACTTGGATAGTTTGCCTCAAATAGGAAAAGTATTATCATTTTCCTCAATTATCGATGTTGCGACTCAATTAAATGGTAACAAGTCACTTGGCACATTGGAAATGGGAGTTCTTTATTCAAAGATCCCAGATAGCATCAAAAGTGAAATAATTGACCCTTATATCTCAATTGAAGATAATGAAGCACGTATTAATTTAAGAATAATAGACTCTCAAGAAAACTTAAGAAGAAATGATTTAATAAATAAAATAAATTTTGACCTTCATAATGAAATTGGTTTAGAAAAAGATAGATATAAATTAGCAGGAGTACTTATTCTTTTTAATAATTTACTACAAAGTCTTTTTAAATCTCAAATTTTAACTTTAGGGCTTGTAATGATAGGTATTTTTGCAATGTTTTTAATTTTATTTAAAAATATTAAATTATCTTTAATAGGTATTGTGCCAAATTTTATAGCAGCTTTTTTTATTTTAGGAATTATTGGTCTTTTAGGCATTCCATTGGATATGATGACAATTACTATCGCTGCAATTACAATTGGAATAGCAGTTGATAATAGTATTCATTATATTTACCGTTTTAAAGAGGAATTCAATAAAATTAAGGATTATAAAAAAACTTTAACCATATGTCATTCTACTGTAGGGTCTGCCATATTAAATACATCAATTACAATTGTATTTGGTTTTTCAATTTTAGTTTTCTCAAAATTTATTCCAACTATTTACTTTGGAATTTTTACAGGTCTAGCGATGCTACTTGCTATGATTTCAGTTTTAACACTTCTCCCATCGTTAATTTTGGTTTTTAAACCTTTTGGGAAATAAAAAATGTTTGAGGCATTAATTAAATTTTATGATGTCACTTCAATAATTGATATAATGTATTTAATAATTACAATTTTGTCTCTCATAAAATGTTTCAAAAAAGGTTTTGTTTTAAGTATTTTATCCATGGCAAAATGGTTATTAGCATATATTATTACCTTAATAATTTTTCCAAGAATAAAACCATATTTAGAGAATATTATTGATAATGAATATGTTTTGGATGTTGGTCTTGGTATTACTATATTTATAGTTGTTATTTTCTTAGTCTTAATGATAAATAGAGGAATTAGTAAAGCAGTCAGATACACTGGCATCGGAAATCTGGACACAATATTTGGATTCTTTTTTGGCTTTGTGAGAGCTTATATTATATCTGTGTGTATATTTTCAGGTGTCCATATCGTATATAATTATGATAAATGGCCAATAAATGTGGATAAATCTTATGTCTTTCCATACTTAGAGAAAGGTAGTAATTATCTTTTGAAAGAATTCCCTGATGAAAAAACGTACCAAGATTCTAAAGAAAAAATTGAGGAACTTTAATCCAAAATTAAAAGAAGAATGTGGTGTGTTTGGCATAAGCAATATTGAGGATGCTTCAGCTTTAACCGCTTTAGGGTTGCATGCTCTACAACACAGAGGACAAGAAGGTTGTGGGATAGTAACTTTTGATGGTGAGCAATATTACTCTGAAAAAAGATTCGGTTTAGTTGGAGATAATTTTAATAAGGAAAAAGTATTAAAAAAACTTAAGGGTAATTATGCCATTGGTCATAATCGATATAGTACTACTGGAAGTAATACATTAAGAAATATTCAGCCTTTTTTTGCTGACACTAATGCTGGTGGCATTGGAGTGGCTCATAATGGAAACCTAACTAACTCTATTAATTTAAGAAATAAACTAGTTGAAGATGGTGCTATTTTTTATACAACATCTGACACAGAAACTATTGTTCAACTAATTGCAAAATCAAAAAGAACAAAAACAATTGATAAGATTGTTGATGCTATATTTCAAATCCAAGGGGGATATGCTTTAGTAATGTTAACTCAAAAATCATTAATAGGTGTCAGAGATCCTTATGGAATAAGGCCATTAGTTATTGGAAAATTAAAAAAAAGTTATGTGCTTGCATCTGAAACTTGTGCATTAGATATAATTGGAGCTAGGTTTGTTAGGGAAGTTGAAAATGGAGAAATTGTTTTAATTGATGATAATAAAATAGAGAGTATTAAGCCATTTCCACCTAAAAAAATAAGGCCCTGTGTTTTTGAATATATTTATTTCGCAAGACCAGACAGTATTTTAAATAATAGAACTGCTTATGAACACAGAAAAAATTTAGGAAAAGAACTTGCAAAAGAAAATGATATAGACGCAGATATCATAGTTCCAGTACCAGATAGTGGAAATGCTGCTGCTTTAGGTTTTGCTCAACATTTAAAAAAAAATTTTGAACATGGTTTAATTAGAAACCATTATGTGGGAAGAACTTTTATTGAACCAAGTCAACAAATTAGAAGTTTAGGGGTAAAATTAAAACTTAATGCAAACAGAACAACTATTAGAGATAAAAAAATAATTTTAATTGATGACTCATTAGTTAGAGGAACTACTTCGCTTAAGATAGTTAAGATGCTTTATGATGCTGGGGCAAAAGAAGTTCACGTAAAAATTGCTTGCCCAGAAATTAAATATCCTGACTTTTACGGTGTAGATACTCCAACGAGAAAAGAATTATTAGCTGCTAATAAAACAAATGATGAAATTTGCAAATACATTGGAGCTAAATCTTTAAAGTTTTTATCTATTAATGGAATGTATCGTGCTATCGGATTTGAAAAGCGGAATGATAATTATCCTCAATTAACAGACCATTATTTTACAGGTGAATATCCTGTAAAACCTATTGATGAATTAGGAGATAATAAAATAACTCAATTATCCTTATTAAACACTGTATCTAATAATTAATGAAAACTGTAAAATTTACTCAAATGAAAGATGGGTCTAAGGAAGAATATCTACTCTTAGATGAATATGAGAAAGAATATATTAATGGCACTGCAGATAGAATTTTAAAATTTATGAAAGGTTTAACCTCAACACTTGAGGGCTATAAAATTTCAAGACTTGAACATTCGCTTCAAGCCGCAACAAGAGCATTTAATGACAATGCTGATGAAGAAATGGTAGTTGCAACTTTATTACATGATATTGGGGATGAATTAGCTCCATTAAATCATTCCGAATATGCAGCTGCGGTTTTAAAACCATATGTCAGTGAAAAAACACATTGGATAATTGAAAAACATGGTGAGTTTCAAATGTATTATTATGCTCATCACTTAGGAAAAAATCGAAATCAAAGGGATAAATATAAAGGCCATAAATATTATCAAAATACTGTAGATTTTTGTGAAAAATGGGATCAAGCCTCTTTTGATCCAGATTATGAAAGTAAAACTTTAGAATTTTTTACACCTATGTTAAAAAAAATTTTTGCTAGAAAACCTTATTCCTTTATATAATTTAAAAAAAAACTATTATTAACTGAATGATTACTTCAAAAGAACATATAATAAATCATTTCGAATCTGGAATTAAAAATAAAAACAATTTCAAAATCGGAATAGAACATGAAAAGTTTCTATTTAATGTAAAAGACAATAAGCGAATTGATTATCTCAAAATTAAAGAGATGTTTGTTGCTCTTAATGAATTTGGTTGGAGGCCCATTTTTGAAAAAGGTAACATAATTTCTCTTAATAAAGATGGGAAAAATATAACACTCGAACCTGGTAATCAAATTGAATTATCAGGAGATAAATTAAATAATATTCATGAAGCATGTGCAGAATCTCAAGATTATTTATTTGAGTTAAGACAAGTAACAAAAAAATTAAAAATAAAAATTGTGAGTGCTGGATTTGATCCGATTTCTAAAATAGAGGATATACCAAATAATCCTAAACAACGATATAAATTAATGACTAAAGAAATGCCTTTAGGAGGTGAACATAGTTTAGATATGATGTATCGAACTTGTGGTACACAATTGAATGTTGATTTTAATTCTGAGAAAGATTTTATAAAAAAATTTAAATTGGTTAATTCTTTAGTGCCTATTTCTATCGCTTTATTTGCGAATTCATCTATTGTTGAAAAAAAAAATAGTAACTATCTTTCTTATCGATCTAAAGTTTGGCAAAGTACATCTAGAGGGGGTCTGCCCTCAATTTTCTTAGAGGATTTCAACTTTGAAAAATATGCTGATTTTGTAACGAACTTTAAACTTTTGTTTATTGAAAATGGAGAAAACTATATTTCAGGACGAAACTATACTTTTAAAGATTTTATGGAGGGCAAAATAAGTGAAATTAAAAATAGACTGCCCTCAGAACAGGATCTGAATACTCATCTGTCTACTATTTTCACTGAAAATAGATTAAAAAAATATATTGAGCTTCGCTCAATGGATGCTTGTGGTTGGGATTGTTTATGTTCTGGACCGGCCTTTTTTGTTGGATTAATTTATGGAAATTTGGATGAAAGTTTCGAAATAATAAAAAGATGGGATAAAGATAAAATTATTAATGCTTATTTAGAAGCTCCAAAAAAAGGTTTTAATACTCAATTAATGGGTAAAGATTTATTATATTGGACTAAGGAATTATTGAAACTATCCAAAGCTGGATTAGAGAAGAGAGATATTGTTAACAAAAACGGCAAGAATGAAGTACTCTTCTTAAAACATATAAACAATATAGTTGAAAATAAGATGACTAATGCAGATCATATGATTAATAAGTTTTCTGAAAATGATAATTTAGAAACTTTATATGACAAATAAAATAGTTGCTATTCAAGCTAATCATCCCTCGCTTTTAAATCCTAAACACGACACTAGTATTTTTTTAGCAAACGAAATTCAATCAAGATATAAAATCTTTTATTATGATCCAAAAAACTTATCAATAATTAACTCAAAAGTAATAGCTAAAGGTTTTTTTATTAAATTTAATTATAAAAATAAAAAATTTTATAAAATTATAAAAAGACAAAATTTAAATTTGATCAAATGTAAGTTTATACTTATAAGACAAGATCCTCCTTTTAATCTTGAATATATTTCAACAACTTACATTTTAGAAACCCTTAAAAACAAAGTAAAAATTGTCAATAATCCTTCAGCGATTAGAAATATATCTGAAAAACTTTATTCATCTAAATTTCAACAATACATGCCCCCCACTATTTTTTCTCAAAATTTAGAAGAAATAAAATTTTTTTTAAAGAAATATAAAAAAATAATTTTAAAACCCATACATAGTTTTAGTGGAAATGATATTTTATTAATAAATAATTTCAATTTAAAAACCATTCGAAAATACATCAAAAAACACAATCATATTATGTGCCAAAAGTATTTACCTAAAATTAGTAAAGGAGATAAAAGAGTATTTATTATTCATGGAAAAGTATATGGGGCAATATCAAGAGTTCCAAAAATTGGTTCTTTCTTAAGTAACTTGAGTAAAGGAGCTACTGCAAAAAGTACAAAGTTAACTAAAAAAGAATTAAAAATTTCAAAAATTATTGCAAAAGACTTAAAGCAAAATGATATTTTTTTTGCTGGAATAGATTTTATAAATCAAAAATTAAACGGTGACATAAATGTTACTTCTCCTACAGGATTAAAAACATTTTTTGATTTATCTGGAATAAATTTAGCAAAAATTTTTTGGGAAAAGCTTAGATCATGAAAAATTTATCAGATCAACAAAAAGGTTCATTATTAGCATTTGTGGCAGTAATGTTTATTACCCCAGATAGTTTATTTATTAGATTATCAAATATTGATACTTGGAGTTTAGTTTTTTATCGAGGGATTATACCTTTTTTTACAGTTTTAATTGGAATGTTGATTATATATAAATTAGATTTTTTTAAGATGCTTTTTACAAGTGGGTACCATGGTTTAATTTATATCATTACTTTTTCAATTACTAATATAACTTTTGTAGTTTCTATTCAAAATACTAATGTGGCCAATACTTTGGTCATGATAGCATTAGCTCCAATGCTATCTGCAATTCTAGGAGCTATTTTTTTGAGAGAAATTCCTGACAAAAAAACATGGTTTGCTATTGGAATAACATTCATTGCAGCTGTATATATATTTTATGACTCATTAAAATTAGGTAGTATTTTAGGAGATATATTAGGTTTTATAACAGCTATTGGCCTTGCAGTTGGGGCTGTGACTATTAGATCTGCTAAGACAAAAAATTTAGTCCCTGCAGCTGTAGTTGGCAAGTTATTTGTTGCATTATTTGCTATATATTTCGTAGAGTCTTATGCTTTAGTTGATCGAGACTTATTTATTGTGCCCTTAATGTGCGTAATGTGTGTAGCTATTCCTTTTGTAATGGTGACTATAGCTCCAAGGTTTATTCCAGCTGAAGAGGTTAATCTTTTCTTTTTACTAGAGACCATTATTGGGCCTTTTTGGGTATGGATGGTGATAAAAGAGCAACCAAGTGTCGAAACTATTTTAGGAGGATTTATAATCATTTTAACAATTGCTATTCATTCCTATCTTAAGCTTAAAAGATCATAATTTAAAAATACAAAATACTTGATTTAGCCACAAATCAGAAATAGACGTCACCACATATGAATAAAGTGTTAAAAAATTCTTGGGCTCTTTTTCTAGGTATGGGATGTATAATGATGGCATATGGATTCCAAGGTTCATTACTAGGAGTAAGAGCTGTAAAAGAAGAATTTAGTTTGACCTCAACAGGCTTTATGATGTCTGGTTATTTTGTTGGGTACTTTATAGGGGCAGCGACAATCCCAAATATAATTTCTAGGGTAGGTCATATAAGAGTTTTCGCAGCATTTGCATCATTAGCATCTTTAGTTATTTTAATTCACTCTATTTTAATTCATCCATTTATTTGGTTTTTGTTAAGAGTATTAACTGGAATAAGTATGGTTTGTATTTATACAGTTGCCGAAAGTTGGCTTAATGACAGATCAAGTAATAAAAATAGAGGAAGTGTTCTATCTGTATATATGGTTATTCTTTACGGAACGATGGGCATTGGTATGTTTTTGCTTAATTTTAGTAGTCCTCAAAATTTTCAACCTTTTATATTAGTTTCAGTAATTACTTCAGCTGCTTTAATTCCTATTTTATTGACTAAAAAAAAACCGCCTACGTTTAAAAAAATAAAAGCTATGACATTAAAAGAACTTTATGAAGCATCACCATTTGGAATTGTAAGCTCTTTTTTTTACGGGACAATACAATCTGCTTTATTTACATTATTAGCTGTGTATGCAACTTCAATGAATTTTACAATATTAGAAATATCAATTGTAACATTTTTATTAGCAGTTTCTGGTGCTGTTTCTCAGTTTCCTGTTGGAAAAATATCGGATATATATGATAGAAGATTAGTCATAGTTGTATCAACCTTTGGTGCTGCAATCTTCGCGCTATTAGCAATTTTAGTTTCAAGACAAATGTATTTACCAGAGGGCTTAGCTACTAGTAAGACTTGGTTTTATATTTTTTTGATACTTTTTTCTTTTTGCAGTTTACCAATGTTTTCTTTAATTTTGGCGCATACAAATGATCACATACAAAAAGAAAAATTTGTTGCTGCTGGTGCAGGATTACAATTTGTGTTTGGATTGGGTGCTATGAGTGGACCTTTTTTATGTTCAGTTTTTATGGATTTAGTTGGATCAAATGGTTTTTTTATATTTTTATTTTTTTTTCATTCTGTAATTGGTGTTTTTGGAATTTATAGAATGAAAGTAAGACAAACTGTTGATAATCCAGATTCTCAATTTGTTGCAATGCCTCAGACAATCACTCCTGCAGGAATTGAATTAAATCCACAGACAGAGCCTCTACAAAAACCAAATTTAAATCTAGATACAACTGTTAATTCAGAGCCAGCTCAAATTTACGAGAATATTGAAAATAATGAGAATATAATTGAGACAAAAGAGAAATAAATTTTTAATTTATTAAATATTTATTTATTGCCTTTGACATTTTGGCCAACACCTCTTTTTTATTCAACTTGTCGCTTCTTATTAATATAGCATCTTTAACTTTAATTAATGGACTATTTCTTCTTTTTTTATCTTGTAAAGTTCTAATTTTAAGAGATTTTTTAATTTCTTTTAAGGGCACAGACTTTTTTAGATCTAACCAACGTCTACGAGCAGCAATATCCAATTCACACTTAAAGTAAAAAGCCAAATCATATTTTGGTTTTTTTGCTAAAATTTTACTAGCTATATCACGTCCTTCAACACAAATTCTTTTATTCGATCTTATAATTTTAATCTGTAACTTATTAACGATTTTTCTTACTTGTTTGTTCTTTGCAAGTGTTGCTACGTGATTTGAAATCTCTTCTGAATGAAGTTTTTGTTTTGCAATCATTTTATAACTTATGTTTTCGAATTTTTTTTTTTAGAAATATTATAAAATTTTTTGGTTTATTATTAATAATTAACTTACTACAATATCTATAAATTAAACCTGAGTTAATTAATAAAAGATTATATTTTTTAGATACTAATTTTGCAGCAGTGCTTTTGCCACTTGCAGATTCACCATCACAAGCAATAATTAGTTTTTTTAATTTAACCATAAGTTTTAATAGACTATCTTATTAAAGATTAAATAATAAATAAACTTTGCCTTAACTTCAAAAAAGATTTTCATACTCAACATATAGTGGACTAACAATTAATGGTTTAGTTTTTTTATAATATTAAAATACAATTAAGTTCCTAATTTTAGAGGATAATTAGAATATTACTATCTATAGAAGTTGCGATAATGTCTGATTATCCTAGTAAATTAAATTAATAGATCAATTTATTCTTTTTAAAATAACAATTTCTAGTTGAACTCAATTTAAACAGTATTTTTGAAAAAAATAAAAGATAGAGTTGATAATTCTCATTTTGTTTGATCAAATTAATTTTTTAAAAATGACTATAAAAAAGAAAAAATCAAAAGTGAGATTAAAAGCTCAAAAAAAGAATAAAACTAGCTTGGCAAAGTTAGCATCTATTACAACTAATTCTTTAGGAAACGCTTTTTCTAAATATAAAAAAAATCTTGAAAAAAAGAAAATTAGAGAAATCAAATTAAAAAAACTAGAGGATAAAAATGAAATAATAAAAGAGAAAAAAGAATTAAAAATTTGGGATGAAAAAATTCAAAAAGAAAATAGCAAACTCAATTTAAGAGAACAAGAACTTAGATTAAAAGAAAAAGAACTTAAAACTAAAGAAGAGTTGCAAAAGATAGAAAATAGAAGATTAATTAAAAAAGATGAAGATTTAGGATTAATTGATAAAGATTTAAGATCAAAAGAAAAAGAGCTCAAACTTAGAGAAGAAGAACAAAACAGAAGAGATATAGATTTAAAAGTTAGAGAAGAAGAACAAAATAATAAAGAATTAAAAGAAAAAAGAAAAAAAGAAAAGTTTCTAAAAGAAATGAGAGAGGAAGAAGAGAGAAAAAATAGAATCGAAAATATTAGATTAAAAGAATGGGAAGAAAAATTTGATGCAGAGCAAAAATTAAAAGAACAAGAAGAGATAAAAAGAGAAGAAAGGTTAAAATCGAGGGAACTTCAGAAATTTAAGTCAAGTGAAAATAAAAATTTAGAACTTGCGGTTACTACTTCTTTAGAAGATTTTGAAATAGATAAAACTTCTGAAAACTAAGTTTGAACACTGATTTTTCACTAGTAAATATTACATGATTCTTCTAATACTTCTATTCATAAAAAATTATATTTTATGAATAGAAATTCTCAAACTACTCTTAAGTCAGAAATAGATAAATTGATTTATCTTTATAGATCAAAAAATTTTAACGCTGCTTTAAATTTAAGTAACTCATTACTTGAACTTAATCAGGATGAACCTTTTTTATTGAATATCCATGGTATAATAAATTTGAGTTTAGAAAATTGGCAAAATGCACTTTTAGCTTTTAAAAAAATTTTAAAAAAAGATGATAAATTTACTGAAGCTTACAACAACCTTGGAGTTACTTATAGTCATCTAGGAGAGAACGACAAGGCAATAGAAAATTACAAAAAAGCCATAGAACTAAATAAAGATTACGCAAGTGCATACAATAATCTTGCAACTCAATATGATGATTTTGGAGAATATCCTATTGCAATGAAGAATTATGCTCAAGCTCTGAGATGTAATCCTGAACATTTAAATGCTCAAAACAATTTAATTCGAATACTAAACTTTTATAAAACAGATCAACATGAAGATAATTCAATAATAAAAGCTAATAATAAAATTCAAGAGGTGCGTTCTAAAATTCTCAGATTTAATGAGATAAATACCTCTAATGTAAGTAGATTTATTAAAGAATGTAATGAAATAATTAAAACAAATTTAAATAAAACTATTTTTTTGGAAACTCAAATACATAAAAGAAATGGGGAAAATTTAAATTGTGATAGACATAAAAAAGTTTTTAATAAATATAATATTATTCCAAAATATTGTTTTAGTTGTTTTAAAGTTCAAATTGAATTAAAGGAAGTTTCTGAATTAATAAAATTGTTTTTTATTTTTAATCATTTAAAATTACCAAAGGATAATATTAGAAAGTGTTTTATAGAGCTTAGAGAAAATGTAAATGGTAACTATAAAGCTTTAATTTATTGTTCATCCGTCGATGAAGCAAAAATCGTTTCTGAACTTACTAATGTATATTTAAACAAGTTTCTTAAAAACTTTAAACTAAATATCAAAAGAGGATGCACTGAATTTGATTTTTCTTTTCCAGGTTATAAAGATCTTAAAAAAATAAATGAGATTGTTTATAATGAAGAGTGGAAAAAAAAGGAAAAATTAGTAGATATTGAAATAGCTAATGGCAGTCAAAAAGGGAAAAAAATATTCTCAAAAAGTATAAATGATATAACTTTAAGTGAAGTATTAATAATTAATAATTGGCTTACTTATGCAAAGATTATTGGAGATGAAAGTTATCAAAAAATTAGCACAGATTTTATATTTTCAGAACATATTTCCAAAATAACAAATAAATTAAAAAGTTAATAAAATTAAAATAATTATTGTTTTGGAAAATAATCTTTCAAAGTACCTTCCCTATAAACATCTGCTGTACAACAGTGTAATCCTCCTCCAAATGCATAAGCATCTCTTAATTCCACAGGGATAACCTCCATTCCTAGTTTGTCTAATTGTTCTGCTTGAAAGACCTCACTTTTTTCCACACAAACAGTTTTTGGATCTAGTACCAAAACATTCATAGATAGCCAAACAGATGAATAACAAAGTGCAGGTGGTTCATTGTGTGCAGGCTGCGCACTATCCACAATTTGCCAACCGTTATTTTCAAATAATTTTCTTTGTTCGTTTGGAAGCCTTCTTTGAGGATTATTGATTATCAATCCCTCTTTAATCGGAGTAAAAGTTGCATCAATATGAATAGGATATGGATCACCTGGAAAATTTACGGCATGAACTCTATGGTCTTTATAATGTCTTTTTAACCAATCAATTCCTTTTAAATTAGTAGTAAATCCATGTTGGACTACTAAGTCTTTACCAAACCTTAAAACATCTGCAGCATCAAACAAAGGCTCCTCTTCTGTTGTTACAAAATATTTTTGTTCAGTCCACTCTAATCTTTTTTTGACACCAATTTTATCAGATAAATAATCTTTTCTGTAATCTGCATTAGTCAACCTTGGTTTTGGAGCTGATTCATGTCTCATATTTGGATCTTGATTATAATATTTTTTTAATAGAGGCCGATAACACAAATATTCAAACCATCTACAACGATAACTCATTGTTGCCTCTAAAATTTCATTTCCAACTGTTAATAAAACATCTCTTGGTGGCATACAGCCAAACATAGTTTCAGCTTCCCAATCAGGTGTTGATGTTTTTTGATTAAAATCAATTGGAGTTGGCCGATCTACTTTAATACCCTTTTTTTTTAGCATACTAGAAAAATCATCCAAAAGTTGATTCGCTCTATCAATTGTATCTTGAGTCCTTGGTCCAAACTGACCTCTCATATCACTATCCTCAGGCACTTTAGCATCTAATGCAGGCTCAGGCGCTGGAATACAAGTTCCATCAGCTCTTCCAACTATTACATGTTTAAGAGGATCCCACTCATTCCAACTATTTACAATTATTTTATTTTCACTCATTTATTTATTTTTAATAATGTTATGATCAGGGCCAAATGGAAATTTGGTAATATTTTCTGCACCATTTTTACCAATCACTAAAATATCATGTTCTCTATAGCCTCCTGCTCCAGGATTTCCCTCTGGTATCATTATCATTGGTTCCATTGAAATCACCATATTTTCCTCTAAAACTGTATCAATATCTTCTCTCAACTCTAAGCCTGCTTCTCTCCCATAAAAATGAGAAAGTACACCAAAAGAATGTCCATATCCAAATGTTCGATATTGAAGAAAACCAAGTTGTGCGAACAATTCATTAAGTTCATGACAAATATCTGAACACTTTACTCCAGGTTTAATCAATTCTAAACCACGTTTATGAACTTTAACATTTGCTTCCCAGGCTTTAAGGGACGCATCATCAGCATGGTCTAAAAATAAAGTTCTCTCTAATGCAGTGTAGTAACCAGAGATCATCGGAAAAGTATTTAAAGATAAAATATCTCCTTTTTTAAGTTTTCTATTTGTTTTGGGATTGTGTGCACCATCTGTATTAATTCCTGACTGAAACCATACCCAAGTGTCCATGTACTCAGCATCTGGATATGATTTTGCTATTTCTCTTTCCATCCGGTCTCGTCCTGAAATAGCAATTTCTATTTCAGTATTTCCCTCACTAATATTCTTAACAATTTCCTCACCTCCTAAATCTGCAATTCTTGCTCCATTTTTAATAATTTCAACTTCTTCTTTGGATTTTATCATTCTTAATTGCATAAGATCTTTTGCAACATCAAAAAATACAGAAAATGTGAATATCGAGTTTATTTTATCTTTTATATCTAAAGATATATGATCATATTCAAGTCCTATGTTTTTTGGAGGCTCACTTCTTCCAACAATAGATACAATTGCTTTTAAGAAATTATCTCTTTTCCAATCTGTATAGATAACATTATCACAATGTGACCTTCTCCAAGGTTGGCTTGCATCAATATTAGCAGAAATTGTAGAAATTTTATCTTTAGTTACAATACATCCATAAGGTCTACCAAATGAACAATAGATAAAGCCTGTATAATAAGCAATATTATGCATAGAGGTTAGTACTATCATATCAAGATTTTTTTTGTCCATCACTACTCTAAGACTTGAAACTCGATTATTATATTCTTTATTAGAGAAGGGTAATTTTGCTTTTGTACCATTTTTTAGGGTAAAAAAATCTGGTCTCTCCATTTAATTCTCCTGAAAAACTAATTTAATCCAATATATCGTTTATTCCATCTCATAATCAAACTGTAATAAAATAAAGATATAAATAAAAAGAAACCACCAATAATAGTATTTGTATCTGGTACCTCATTAATACCAAATAAAGGTAACCATACCCAAAAAATTCCACCAATTACTTCTGTTAAAGAAAGTAAAGTTAATTCAGCAGCAGGGATTGCTTTAGAACCAATAGAATATAAAATTAGTCCAAGACAAACTAAAGTACCATGTAATGAAAATAATGAACTATTATAACTGGTTGAAAAAAAAAAACCTGTCCTTTCAATAAAATCATAG
>MDSW01107021.1_pt1 | contig 40534 bp, 35 predicted proteins | sample 811171 | NCBI WGS metagenome assembly MDSW01 (sample SAMN05326641, study PRJNA326480) | marine metagenome | isolation source: seawater | place: Atlantic Ocean: North West | collected 2012 | reverse complement strand
TCTACAGCGCGATCACCGATTGTGGTGCCGGCGGGTTCTCCAGTGCTGTCGGAGAGATGGGGGAAACGCTTGGTGCAGAGGTCGATCTCGAAAAGGCGCCTCTCAAGTACGCCGGTCTGACAGCCAGTGAGATCTGGATCTCGGAGGCTCAGGAGCGGATGGTGCTTGCCGTACCGGCGGACAAGGTGCGTGCGCTGCAGGACATCTGTGATGCCAACGAGGTCGAGATGTGCGACCTGGGGCACTTCGGAAACGACAGACGCGAATTGATTCTGCGCCACCATGGCACCGAAGTCGGCCGACTGTCCATGGAACTTCTGCACGAGGGCATTCCCCAGTCCACGAAGGAAGCCCGGTGGTCGGATCCTGTTCAGGAACCGGCAGGGACGCAAACCATGTCCGTCGAGGATCTGCTCATCGGGCTGTTGTCCCATCCCAACATCTGTTCAAAGGAACGCATCATTCGCCAGTATGACCACGAGGTTCAGGGCCGAAGTGTTCTCAGACCGATGGTCGGTGTACATGGCAATGGACCCGGTGATGCCGCTGTGATCAAGCCGGTGGCGGATTCGAACCAGGGCCTGGGAATCGGAAACGGTCTGGCGACCGGTCTGGAAGAAGATCCGTACCTGATGGTTCTCGCGGCCATCGATGAATGCATTCGGAATCTGGTGTGTGTCGGTACCGATCCCGAACGCATTGCGATTCTCGACAACTTCTGCTGGCCTGGTTGCAATGATCCGGAATCCCTCGGGCTTCTTGTTCGTGCTGCCGAAGGCTGCTACGACGGGGCCAAGGCCTACCGGGCACCCTTCATCTCGGGCAAGGATTCACTGAACAACCAGTTCACGACGGAAGATGGCGAGACGATTCGGATTCCGCCGACCTTGCTGATCTCCGGCATGGGCATCGTCAAGGACATCGAGTCGTGTGTCACGATGGACGCCAAACAGGCTGGCAACGTTCTGGTCTGCATTGGGGAAACCACAGCTGCGATGGGTGGTTCTCATGCCTTGAAGATCTGCCCGGATCTGCAAGGTGATCGTTCACTTCCACGGACCGATCTTCAGGCCGGGCCTGAGCGTGCACGGCTCGTGGCAGACATCATTGCGGGCCGTCTCGCGGAGAGTGCCCATGACTGCAGCGAGGGTGGACTGTTGCTGGCCGCAGTCGAGATGGCCATGGCAGGTGGTCTGGGACTGAGCCTGGAATCCGACAAGGTTGTCGGTGAGCTCGATCTGCTGACCGGTTGCTTCGCTGAAACACCATCCCGTTACCTTCTGGAAGTCCGGTCGGACAGGCTTCAGGAGATCGAGTCGATGCTTCAGGGGCATCCAATGACTGTTCTCGGCTCATTCACCGATGACTCGACGCTGGTCATGGATGAGCTTCGTCTCGACATGTCCGTTCTCCAGGACGCTTGGACCAACGGCCTGGTCATCTAGTCGGGCCGGATGTCCGGTTCTTCACTCTACAATGCCATCATGACCGAACGACCCACCGCCCTCATCCTGACTGCTCCCGGCATCAATTGTGATGAGGAGCTCTGCGAGGCGTTCACGCTTGCAGGTGCGAACCCGATCCGGGTGCACATCAAACAACTGGTTGAGAATCCGGAACGTCTGGATGAGGCGGATCTGATCGGGTTGCCTGGTGGTTTCTCCTACGGCGATGCCGTGGCTGCGGGACGGATCGCCGCTCAGGTGATTCGAGCTCATCTCTGGGACGGCCTGCGCCGCGCGATCGAGCGGGGCGTTCCGATGATCGCACCATGCAATGGTTTTCAGATTGCCGTCCAGGCCGGCCTCCTTCCAGGCCCGGACCCGGATGCCGACCTGACCGACACGCCGCCCAGCCCCCGCGTGGCGCTGGTCGACAATGAATCCGCTCGGTTCATCGACCGGTGGGTTCGAGTCGAGTATCCAACCGACACCATCTGCATCTGGACACGTGGACTCGAACCAGAACCGGGAGGCGCCATGCTGCCCATCGCGCATGGTGAAGGTCGTTTCATGTCAGGCGGTCAACTGGATTCCCTGCAAGACTCGGGTCGAGTCGCCGTGCGATATGCGGCCGATGACGATCCGAACGGATCAGAAGGCGCTGTCGCAGGGATCTGTGACGCATCCGGTCTGATCCTGGGTCTCATGCCCCATCCCGAGCGATACACACGATGGACTCAGCATCCTTCCTGGACTCGGCACGGTCTTGATCAGCTGGAGGGCGATCCGCCCGGCCTGGCGATGTTCCGGAATGCGGTTGCCTGGGTTCGCTCCCACAAGTCCGCAGCCATGCAGGCGTGAATCTGAACGTTCTGCACGAGAGAACCGGTCACCATGCAGCACAAGGACCGTTTCAAACAAGAATCGCGTTCCGATCACAGAGATGATGATCGATGCTGCGAATCCTGCGGTTACCCGTTGCGAGGACTGGAACCCGGATCACGTTGTCCGGAATGCGGCCAGGCTGAATTCGTCGAAACACCTGCGACCCCACGTCTGCCGTGGGCGCCTCAGACACTGCCTCCGTCGAATTGTCCAAAATGCGATCACAGTCTCAAGGGTCTTCCACCTGCGGGAACCTGTCCGGAATGCGAGGCGCCTTATCGACCTCGCCAGCGAAGACGACATCGATCACCGTTGCTGCCGGAGGAGATCCTCGAGTCCTTTTCATGGCGGACAGGGCTCGTACTGCTGCTCGTCGGCCTGCTGTTGACGTTTCTTTCACAGTTCGGTTCATTCGCCGGAGAGATCAAGGGTCTGTCCCGAGCGTTCGTGATGGCCATGGCATCTTTGAGCTGGGCATTCGGTCTGTGTCTCGTACTGCCATCATCGATTGATGGTGATCAGAGGCATGTGACCTGGCTGCGATTGTCCTGTATTCATTCGCAATGGTTGTGGCCTCTCGTACTGGTCGGAGGCTGGTATCTGGAGAGGCTGGCAGATGGCGTGTTGTCCACCTTGCTGTGGAGTGGTCTTCTGTTGATCGAGACGATCACAACACTGGGTCTCATCGGCAGTCTGCTGTTTCTGTCAATGGCCACCAGAGATCTCTACATGCGACAATGTGCGGCACGCTTGCAGCTTGTTGCCGTTGTCCTTCCAATCTATGTATTCGTTCTCTGGCTGATGCCATTGCCGATCTCGTTTCTGGGCGGCCTGTTCGTATCGTCCGGTTACGAAATGCACGTGGTCCTTCACATCCTTGTCTTCGGGCCGTGGTGGATCATGTTGTTCATGGTCCTGCTTTCACTTCTCCAAGTTCTCAACCGTGCGAACTGGTCCGTCCGAATTCGCCACAATCTGGATACGAGAGGGGAACGGGTCGCTGCCAAGCGCGAGGCCATGGGCGCTGCCGTCGGGCAATCGAAGGCCGGGCCGAGAGTCGAGCCCAAGACGAACAAGACGCCGCAATGGGATGAGAGTGGCGACATTCCGTTGTCGGACTCGGATGACAGTCAACAGGATTGATGAGTCCCGTTGAAACGGTCTCATGCAGACAATCCGAAGTTCAGCGAATCATTCCATACCTGCTACGATGCGGAGCCAGGAGGGAACCATCCATGTCGACTTCTCCAATGCGTTGTGGTGTGATCGGTGTTGGTCGCATGGGTCGCCATCATGCCCGCATCTATGCCCAGATGCCGGATACGGAACTCGTCGGTGTCGTTGACGCGGATGAAACGCGTCGCAACGACATCACCGAGGAGTGGGGCGGTCAGCCGCTGGAGACCGTTGCCCAGCTGATCGATCTTGGGGTGGATGCCGTCACCATTGCAACACCCACCATCCATCATCGTGCAGCCGCGGAGGAACTCATCGAGGCCGGTGTCGCCTGTCTGATCGAGAAGCCACTTGCCGGAACCGCTGCCGATGCCACGGCGATCGCCGAGGCGGCAGCACGTCATGATGTTCCCCTCCAGGTGGGTCATGTTGTTCGGTACGACCCCGTGATGCAGGCCATTCGAGCGTTGGGAGATTTTCGCCCCCGGCATCTCGAACTGCATCGTATTTCTCCAATGACATTTCGAAGTGTCGATGTCGGTGTCGTTCTGGACATGATGATTCATGATCTCGATCTGCTGACCATGCTGATCGGCGCGGAACCCGAAGATATTCAGGCCAGTGCCGTGGCGGTTCTGTCAGATGCGGAAGATGTCTGCAACGCACGACTGACCTATTCACCGGATTCCAAGGGTGATCGATGTGTTGCCAACGTGACGGCCAGCCGGCTGGCGCTCAAGACCGAGCGGAAGCTGAGAATCATCTGCGAGGATCTGTACGTCTCGGCGGACTTCGTATCCCGAACCGGTACGGTCGTTCGCCAATCCGCCAATGCAAGCCAGCTGGAGGACATCCGTTCACGCCTTCGGAACGGCGAGGATCTTTCGGATGTGAACTATCTGGATCTGGTCAGCTTCGATGAGCTCGTGGTCGAGGACTCCGAGCCGCTTCGTCTTCAAGCCGAGGATTTCCTGGATGCCGTCCGCACCGGCCGTCGGCCGGAAATCGATGCCGAGGCCGGCAGCGCCGCTGTCCGCACAGCGGAGCGTATTCTCGAAGAGGCCGGTATCGGGGCTGGCGTCTGACGCAGGCCGATCGTGCGCCCGGGATGTCGGCAGGTCTTGCGCCTGATCGGCCCCAGGCCTTCCACGCGAGCGGCATGCCGCTTGCGGGTCCTGATTCCATCACGATGAGGAGCAGGCCATGATCGATTCCCTTACCAGCCTTCCAGTGGCATCCGCAGCTTCAGCTGTGGAGCCTCGATCGACGAATGAGACCGCCGAGGATGTCACCATTGATGACATCATCCGGAACTGGGGTGAAGCGGATCCTCATGCGGATCTGAATGACGATGGCATCGTGGATGTCAATGACCTGCTGCTGTTGTTGGAGCAGCAGTCCTCCAGCAATCCGGTCATCAACGCCATTGCGGATGCATCTGCAGCAGCCGTCGAAGGTCTGGCATCTCTTGGTGGACTGCTCATGGAATCCCTGGGACTTCAGTCGAAAGACGACTCCGATTCGGATGAACTGCCGAGGACGGCTTCCAGTGGCACGATCGATCTGGAGGGACTTCAACCCGATGATGTCGATCAGGCGATGAGGACAGCCAAGGGGATGCTTGAGCGATGGCAATCGCGCGGTTACACATCCTCACCTCCGCCAGGTTTCGAGGACATCATCGATACGCTTCCACTCGATCGGAACATCCGTGCTGTGGTTGCCAAGCTGATCGAGGCCAGTTACTCGGGCTGAGCGATCAGCGTCCCCAGCCTCCGGGCAGTGGCGGTGGTCCGCCCTTCGGTGCACTGGGTCGCGATTCCGTGACGACGCCGGGCTTCAACTTCAATCCCACGAGGAACATCTCACGAGACACCGACCGAGATGCCTTGGGCTTGGCCGGCCGCACAGTCTCGAACATGTCCTTCATTCGATCGACCAGATCCTTCGAGCCTGGACCTTCGAAGGTCTTGATGACCAGGTCGCCATCAACACACAGCCGGGATCCCGCCATGTCGAGTACCTGCTCGCACAGATTCATGGATCCATAGTGATCCGTATCCTTGCTGCCGGTCGTCGCCGGTGCCATGTCACTGAGGATCACATCGAAGGGCACCTGTGGATCGAGACCCAGCTGCTGCAGCATGGCATCATCCATGTTCGCAACATCTCCCTGGACAATGTGAACTTCAGAACCCTGAATGTTTCCTGTGACAGGCTGCAGATCGATTCCCACCACCAGACCGCCGGGCCCGACACGTTGAGCAGCCACCTGCATCCAGGAGCCTGGCGCACAGCCGAGATCCAGTATCCGGCGACCTTTGCGGAGGATCTTCCGCTTGTCATCGATCTCGGTGAGTTTGAAGGCGGCACGCGAGCGATAGCCCTGCCGTTTGGCCTCTTTGAACCAGTGATCCTGTACTTCCCGTGGCATGAAGATCGTCAATCGAACAGGAAAGAGGCTTGCTGATGGGGATGCTTCTTGACCACGATTCGAATGGTCCCGTCGTTTGTCCGGAAAACCAGAGGGGATTGACCATCGTTGATCACCCCTTGCATGCTTTGATCGTTGCTGAAGCCGTGAACGCGGAACTTCTCGTCACGAACGCTGCAGACGACTCGGCCATCCGCCGTGAAGGCGTCCAGCCGTCCACTGGTACCGGGGGGTGCGCGAAACGTGATGTCTCCATCCGTGGTCGTAACCGAAACAGCTTCCGCCAGTGGGCGCCCCGTCACGATGGAGACGTCTCCACGGGTCGTCTCCACACTGATGGGCCCCTCGACTTCACTCAGGTCGACGTCGCCCAGGGTCGTCGAGACATTCACTCCGTCAATGTGCGGAGCGGATACGGTGACATGCAGTCGCTGCAGGCCGGACTCCGGGTAGAGCGTGGTTGCTCGAATCCTCAGGACCGTTCGACCACCTTCCTCGAGTGTCTCGATCGACCAGTCGATGTCATCGAGAGAGGCCTGGGCATCTCCCATTCGGTGGATCGAGTGCGTCGCTCTCGGGCGGACGTAGACGTAGGGTTCCCCGGGGGCGTCTCCCGTGGCCTGGATGGTCACTTCACCGGCAAAGGTCACGACATCGACGGAAATGGGCCCCGTGACATCCAGTGGCTTCCTCGTCCCGAAGACCGTTTGAGCACAGCCTCCCAACAGCAGGCAGGCTGATGCCGCGAGGAATGCAAGGAGAGCAGGTTGTCGGTGACGCCTGGAGTGCTTCATCGAATGTCCCTGCTCGGATTGTAGGTCCCCGAGGACCATCCCGCCGCCTGCTAGACTGTCGCGATCCGGAGGACAGAAAAGAAGATGATCCAATCCAGTTCCAATCCCGACAGAATGAAGCCATTCGAACAGCTTGATGATGATGGGTTCCGCAATGCCCTGCCCATGCAGGGTGCCGTGAATCCCTCAACGGAGCAATCAGGCACGACGCCCGGCTGCTTCGCCAATGCGCCGGACATCGGTGGACCGCTGACTTTCAGCAGCCCGGATTCCCCGGGGATGCCGTCGCCATCAGGTCTGACTGCCTGGGATTTCCTGCCCGAAGGCTGGACCATCGAGTCCCATGAAGCGGGCTGTCTGGGGCACAACCGCTGCGAAGGTGCCATCCGCGCCGTTCCTGTCGAGGGGTTCGAGCCGGTGACTCAGTTGGAACATGCCAGACTCGGATCCATCACCCCCGAAATGGAACGTGTCGCGGAACGAGAGCCACATCTGACACCCGCTCAGGTGCGTGACGAGGTTGCTGCCGGCCGAATGATCATTCCGGCGAACGTCAACCATCTCAAGCATGAACTCGATCCCATGTGCATCGGTCGGGCTTCCCTGACGAAGATCAATGCCAACATGGGCGCTTCCCCTGTGAGCTCAGGTACCGATGAGGAGCTGGAGAAGCTCCGATGGGCCGAGCAGTGGGGTGGAGATACCGTCATGGATCTCTCCACTGGCGGTGATCTGGATGCCTGTCGAGAGACGCTCATCACGCATTCGCGTGTTCCCATCGGCACGGTTCCGATCTACTCCATGATCATTGGCCGCAAGCTGGAGGATCTGGACGCCGAGGCGATTCTCAGCATGGTCGAGCATCAGGCAAAGCAGGGGGTGGACTACTTCACCATTCACGCTGGAATCCGTCGAGCTCATCTGAAGTTTGTTCGAAAGCGACTGATCGGCGTGGTCTCTCGAGGCGGGTCACTTCTGGCAAAGTGGATGATTCATCATGGGAAAGAGAATCCCATGTACGAACTCTGGGATGACATCTGTGAGATCATGCGCCAGCATGATGTCAGCTTCTCGATCGGTGACGGACTTCGTCCCGGCGGCCTTGCCGATGCGACGGACCGGGCCCAGCTTTCCGAACTTCAGACGATCGGAGAGCTGACTGAGCGCGCGTGGCGACATGGCGTCCAGGTCATGGTCGAAGGCCCCGGCCACGTGCCACTCGATCAGGTCGAATTCAACATGAAGCTTCAGCGTCGACTCTGTCACGGTGCACCCTTCTACGTTCTTGGACCTCTGGTGACGGACATCTTCCCGGGGTATGACCACATCACCTCCTGCATCGGTGCCTGCAATGCTGCTTACCACGGTGCATCCATGCTCTGTTACGTCACGCCCAAGGAGCATCTGGGATTGCCAAAGCGTGACGATGTCAAGCAGGGCTGCATTGCCTACAAGATCGCTGCTCATGCGGCTGACATCGCACTCGGTATCCCCGGTACGAGAGATCGTGATGATGAGCTCACCAAGGCGCGTGCAGCGCTCAACTGGGAACGGCATTTCGAATTGAGTTTCGATCCGGATACGGCCCGAGCGCTCCACGATGAGGATCTTGATGTCGACACGGATTTCTGTGCCATGTGTGGCCACGACTGGTGCAGTGTCCGGATCAGCAAGGAGATTCAGGAGTTCGAATCGGGTCAGGAATCCGAGTATGAGTGGGACAAGCCCAAGATCACAGCGGCCCTCTCCGAGGAACAGCGTGCCATTCTGGAGCAGCGTGGTGTACTCGAACCGGAGGAGATTCATCGGCTCGCATCGAAGACGAAGAAGGCGGCCTCCGGCGAGTCCTCGGGGCCATCCTGTCACAGTGATCATGTCGACAGCGAAACAGCACGTGATATCCAACGCAGCAAGGGCGTTGAACAGATTGTTTCGTTGAATACCTCGGAAGTCACCAATATTCCCAAGGATGATTCGATCATCTGAAGATCCGAATGGCCAGTAAAGAACAGAAATCAGGGAAGGTCATGGGGGTTTATTTTCCGAACCTCTATCTCTGGCTCGTCTTTCTGTCAGCTCTGGACGTCGTTCTCACGAGAGTGATTCTCTACTTCAACGGAACGGAGTTGAATCCGCTTGCCGCATGGATCATCGAACGGGGCGGCCAGCTCGGAATGAGTCTGTTCAAGTTCGTGATCGTTGCATTCGTGATCATCATCTGCGAGTACACGGCCTCGATCAATCGGAAGACGGCCCGACGCCTGGCACTGGCCGGTTGCCTGATCACAGCGGTTCCGGTCGTCTGGTCAAGCTACCTCCTGTTGGAGCTGATCATGACATTTGAGCCGGGCACTGAAACGACCTACCCAGGTGATCTGGACGTGATTTTCGAACATCAGGATGCTGTTTCTTCACAGGGCGACAGGTAGCAGACCCGAGCCCCCGGTTTGTTCTCGATGGTTATGATGCCGACACCATTGAACAAGATTGAACGAGGGCTCGATCGTGGAAAAAAGAAGACCAAGAATCGTCATTCTGGGTGGAGGGTTTGCCGGCGGTTATGTCGCCAGGCACCTCTTTGATCGGGATATTCACTTCGATGCAGAGGTGATCATCGTCGATCGGAACAACTATTTCGTGTTCTATCCCCTTCTGGTGGAAGCGGGGACTGGTTCCCTGGAGCCTCGTCACTGTACGGTTCCGATTCGAGAGTTCGCCAAGGACAGCGATCTCCTCATGGGCGAAGTCAAGAGCATTGATTCGGCATCCAACAAGATCTCGTTGACGCTTTGTGGTGATGATCATGTCCGGGAACTCGAATACGACCATCTGGTTGTCGCCCTGGGCAGTGTGACGCGGGTCCTGCCTGAGAGCGTCTGCAGCGGAGTCACGGAGCATGCCTTCGATGTCAAGTACATGAGTGATGCCATCGCAATCCGCGATCGGGCAGTCGAACTCCTTGAACTTGCGAATGCGACCGATGACGAGGAAGAACGTCGCCGCCTTCTGCACTTCATCATCGTCGGCGGCAATGTCACCGGCATTGAAGTGGTCGGCGAACTGGAAGTCTTCGTTCGATCGGCTACCAGCATGTATCCGAACATCCGTTCAGAGGATTGCCAGTTCACGGTCATCGAGCTGGCACCCAAGATTCTGCCGATCCTTCCGGACAATCTGATCCGATGGGCGTCGAAGACGCTGGCCAATCGTGGGATCACCCTCTGGACGGGCAAGTCCGTCAAGGAGGTCCATGCGGATCACGTCATCACCTCCGACGATGAGAAGGTTCCCTGTTCCACCGTGATCTGGACTGCTGGCATCGCGCCCAATCCGATCCTCAAGGAATTCCCGGATCTGCCACTCAACACGCACGGAGGTGTGGATTGTGAACCGACCTATCGAGTCAAGGGTCACGACAACATCTGGGCACTGGGTGACTGTGCGGGTGTACCCGGTCCGGATGGAAAGCCGATGCCTCCACTGGCTCAGATCGCCATCCGACAAGCCAAGCAGGTGGCCAACAACATCGCCGCCGCCCATCGTGGCGAACCGTTGACAGATGGTGATGTCAGTGTGCTGGGAATTCTGGTGCCACTTGGAAGGCACAAGGGCGTGATGAACTTCAAGGGCATCAAGATCGAGGGTTTCATGGCATGGGCCATGTGGCGAGCCGTCTATCTGAGCAAGATGCCCGGTTTCGGTCGAAAGCTGAGAGTGCTCTTCGACTGGATCGTGAACTTCTTCTCGCGGCGTGATTATGTCCAGTTGGGCATGAATCCGGATGCGACCAGGGAGTTCAAGCGCAGTCAGTGAGCTGAGGCGAGCGAGTCGCCTTCATCAACGCTTCCAGCGAGTGCGCAGAAGCTCGATGGTCTCGTCATCACGTGACAGTGGACGTGAGGCTTCGACGGGATCATCGAATCTCCTGTCATCGAGACTGCCGTCGAGTTCATTGATCCAGGCCTTGGTTCGTGCGAGTGCGATCGGACCGCTCGAGGCCACCTTTTCTGCGAGTGCCTGGGAAGCTTCAACAGCATCATCATCGAGATGGGTTGCCAGACCGAGCCGGTAGGCTGTCCGGCCATCGATCAACTGTCCCGAGAGCAGGAGCGATCGGGCCGGGCCATCTCCGATCGAACTGGTCAGAGTTGCTCCACTCACGATGGGGGACAGACCGAGTGCGTGCACGGGGTATCCCAGTTTTGATTCGGGTGTCACGACCACGAGATCGCAGGCACTCACGATGGCACATCCTCCGGCAATGGCGGCTCCATGAACACCCGCAATGATGGTGGCACGATGGCGGCGGATCCGCTTCAGAAGTCCCCCAAGGCCTTCGATGAATTCATCGAGCGCCGCAGGATGTTCCTGAACAGGTGTGAGGTTGAATCCCGCACTGAAGCAGGGGCCTCTCCCTCGCAGCAGGACGACTGAGATCGAGGGCGATGCTTCCAACGTCTCCAGATGGTGTGCAAGGCACGTCATGCTCGATCTGGTGAGCGCGTTTCGCTGCTCGGGTCCATCAATCCAGATGGATGCAATGGAATCATGGACGTCGAGTTGGATATCGGTTTCAGTGGAATCGGACATGTGTTGTCACCAGACGAGAAGCCAGAAAGAAATCCAGATCGCAGCCACGATCATGACGATGGCGGTATAGCCGACGATGTCCCTGGCTCGCACGCCTGTAATCGCAAGCAATGGAAGCGCCCAGAACGGCTGCAACATGTTCGTGAGTTGATCGCCATAGCTGACGGACATGAGCATCTTGGGCAGCGGGACTCCGGCGTCGATCGCACTCTGGATCGCAATGGGCCCCTGGACACCCCATTGACCTCCGCCGGATGGGACAAGGAAATTCACGACTCCAGCGGAGAGGAATGTGAAGAAGGGGAGTGTCGTCTCGCTCGAGGCCTCCGCCGCGAATCGAGCGATGTCGGCCATGAGTCCGGATTCCTTGAGCATCGCCAGAATGCCTGCATACAGAGGGAACTGGATGAGAATTCCGGCACACCCTCTGGTAGCCCGTTCAATCGATCGGGCATAGGCGATCGGTGAGCCGTGCAGGATCAGACCGATGCCCAGCATCAATGCGTTGAATTCATTGGGACCAAGCCGAAGAATGCCGCGTTCATCGTCGAACAGGAAGATGATGAAGCCGGCAACCAGTGCGATTGCGATCACCATCGAGCAGATCGTTCCGAAGGCGCCCCAGCTTTCATTTCTCGAGATGGGTTCCGCCGGAACATCCTTCATCGGACGGGCATCGACCTGACTGAGCGTACGACAATCGGCAGGACGTGGTGCCAGCAGCCAAAGCATGATCGGGACGATCACAATCAGACCGCCGCTGATCAGGAGATTCATGCTGGAGAAGGTCGTGGCGCTCAGTGGGATGCCGTCCGCAAAGCCCTGTGTGGCCAGCGCCCCCATGAGGTCTTCACCGAGAATGCCTTTGGCTTCGCTCGCCGTACTGGTCTTCAGCGCGGCGGATCCGGAAAGACCACCGTGCCAGACCATCAATCCCATGTAGCCAGCAGCGCACAGCAGCGGAAAGTGATTGGATTGCCCACGTGCTTCCATGGAACGTCCAACGTCCCTGGCGAGCAGTGCACCGACGATGAGTCCGAGACCCCAGTTGATCAATCCGGTGACGGCGGCCACGAGTCCGACGATCGCCGCCGCTTGCCCGGGAGATTTCGGAACACGAGCGATGCCGGCCAGCCCTCGTCGCACGATTGGACTGTCGGCGAGTGCGTAGCCGGTGACCAGGATCAAGGCCATCTGCATGCTGAATTTGAGGAAGACCCAGATGCCGCTGTTCCACCAGTCTTCGATCAGAATCGTGGCGGCTTCACGACGGCCGGTATCGGCGTAGCCGAAGACCAATGCCAGGATCGCTGTGAGGATCGTGAGGCTCAATGCCAGAATCAGCGGATCGGGCATGAAGCGGCCGATGGTCCGGCTCAGAAACAGGCCAAGTCGTGCAACCATGACGTGGATACTACGTCACTGCTCACAGGTCGGGAATTCGGATCTGTCAGTCGGGTTCAGCCAACCACGGCCGATCAGTCGGCATGCCAGGTCTGCGTCCGCCGGTCGTAGATGATCGAGGACGAGGCAGGGCCGATTTCATCGGTCTCGGGCAGAACGATTCCAAGATCAACGAAATCCGGATAGATATCCGTTTCAACGGGACGCATGGCGAGTCGACCGGTCCACGACATGATCGAGTCGATGATGTCGGATTCCGGGAGTGGAATGTCTGCTGCTGGACACTGAAGTGCTTCGGCAAGGAAGTTCCTCAGCATCTCGGCGATGACCGCCAGCAATGGCCGATTCGATCGGCCTTGCACTTCAACCAGACCACTCCGATTCAGAACGGATGCGGCGGCTCTGATGTCGGCATCCATCAGACTGCTGCTGGAAACCACAGCACGTTCAATGGCATCGGCATCTGCCTGCTCAATCGGTCCATCGACACAGACGGCATACCGCAGCGGCAGGTTGACCGGGTCGATGTCATCCGATCCGTTCATGACCTGAAGTCCCGCGTCCAGTCCGAGCAGCACTTCCATTCGAGGTGATTCCATGACAGCGGCGACCGCAGTCAACGCGGACCATGCGGGAATGCCATCGATCACCAGTCGATCCAGCTCATTTGAACGAATCAGTCGAGCCCAGCGCGTGGCCAGAGATCGACTGGCATTCGAATTGAGATCGAGGGGGTTCTGGTTCCCTTCGTTCATCTGGCCGTCATATTCCATCTCGTCTCCTCCCTCACACGGTCATCCCGGTAAACAGACAACGCCCCGATTCGATGGGGCGTTGGACGATCTGATCCGGTATGCGGTCTGGATCAGCGAATCCGATGTCGCCCCTTGGCGGCCTCAGTCCATGTGTCCCAGGTCGTGGCAAGCTTTCTGAGTACACCAACAACCATAGCGCTGGCGCGATCCTGGAACGAGGCGTTTTTCGGGACTGCCATGATCTTGGCATCCCGTCGCCCATGAATTCGGCGAAGCCGATTCTCGAATTGGTCGTGGTGGTCGACCATCAAAAAGAGTGTTCTCCGGAATGACGAGAGATCAAGCGGAAGATTGACAACTCGTAGCGGAATGGCCAAAAGGTCGCCTTCATGACCGTATCCACCCGACTTCCGCAGGGGGCGGGAGGCAATCAACTTCTGTGGTGTGGATGGGTTGCTGCCGGAGGTGCCGGTCGGGAGCCTTGGAGCCGCTATAGTGCCGCCACGGGTGAGTGCCCGCAGAGGAGTTGGTCATGTCGATGCTTCAATTCGTCCGGCATGCCGGACGATACCGGGAGATGTTGTCGGTACTCGTTACGTTCGGGTTCCGAGAATTCTTTGAGGATGCCAAGCTGGATCTTCTGCTTGATCGCAGTCGACGAATCTTCAGTCGTGGTCCGAGCGAAGAAGTCCAGAGAATGGGCCGTCCCAAGCGGTTGCGTCTTGCGCTCGAGGAACTTGGTCCGACGTTCATCAAGCTTGGTCAGGTGCTCAGTACCAGGCCAGACATTCTGCCACCCGAGTACGTCGAAGAGTTCAAGCATCTTCAGGACAATGTGCCCGCCGTCGACTGGGCTGATATCAAGCAACAGTTGATCGAGGATCTTGGAGATCTGGATGACTTTTTCGACTCCATCGATGAAGAGCCGATGGCGGCAGCTTCGATGGCGCAGGCTCACCGCGCTGTTCTGAAGGATGGCGGACCTATTGTTCTGAAGGTACTGCGTCCAGGTATTTCACGAGTCGTGGTGAATGATCTTGAGATTCTTGGTGACGTCGCGCAGTGGGTTGCGAAGCATCACACGAATCTTCCTTTCGACCCTGTTTCCGTGGTTGATGAGTTCCAGCAGGCAATGAGCTACGAGTTGGATCTCATGCACGAGGCTCGAAACATCGAAACCTTCCGACGTCGTCTGGAGGACGATCCAAACACCTATTTCCCCGAGGTGCACTGGTCGGTTACACGGAATCGGGTTCTTGGTCTCGAGGAAATCAAGGGGACGCAGCTCTCCCATTGGAAGGATGCGAACCTCAGTGAGGAAGAGCGCAGCAAGATCGTCGAGATCGGAGCCGGCAGCATCCTCAGGCAGGTCCTGGATATCGGTTTCTTTCATGCCGATCCACATCCAGGCAACATGTTCTGGCTCGCAGACCAGCGATTGTGCTTCATCGATTGCGGAATGGCAGGTCGTGTTGACAGCGAAACGGTCAATGAACTCGCCAATCTGCTGTATGGGGTGTCGTCCAGCAACATTGACAAGGTCTACGAGGCCTTCATCGCATTGGGCAACGTTCGTGAAGAAACGATTTCGCCCCGAGCGGTCCGCCGTGATCTTCAGGACTTCATGGATCAGTTCACGGGGGTCTCATTCGAGAAGATACAGATTTCCGCAGTGCTTCAGGCCTTCTCAGATGGTCTCAGGAAACACCAGATCCAATGCCCCGGCGACATTGTTTTGATGATCAAGGCGTTGGCGACGATCGAAGGTGTCGGAGAGGATCTTGATCCGAACTTCGACCTGTTGACGTTTGCCCGTCCGCATCTGGAATCACTGGTCAAGAGGCAGTATTCCCGCGAAGCCATCTGGGCAAGACTGAAGAATTCCTCGACCAGATACATCAAGCTTGCTGAGAGTCTTCCCGGCCGTGTCTCGACCATCCTGGAACGCTTCTCCAGAAACGACATCCGTGTATCACTTGATGTCGAAGGTATTGAGCGTCTGAACCGTACGGTCCATCATTCCAGTCGCCAGATTTCCTACACGCTGCTGATCTCAGCGATGATTCTGGCGTCATCCGTACTGGTGCTGGCAGACAGTCGAAGTGAGGGTCACTCGATCCTCGGCTGGATCGGTTTCATCGGATTCCTGTTCTCATTCCTGATGGCAGCCTTCGTCTTGCTGGAAAACTTTCTGCGAAAGAAGGACTGATCACGATTGGAAATCGTCACGAGCGCGTATCCGCCTGACGGGTTCCTGCTTGCGCGAAGACCGACCTGCTCTGACTCTCGCCTCAATGGCGCGATCCCATTGTCTGTGGTAATCGGCGATCTGGAGATTTCGGTAATCCGATCGGCAGTGATAGCACTGCAATCGTGTCCTGGCGAAAAACAGGATGGCGACATCAAGCAGAAGCACTCCGGTCATTCCGATCAGGATGGCGATGTCGGTGACGAATCCAAGAACGCCAATCAGACTCAGGGCAAATGCGAGGACGATCACGAAGGGGGTGATCTGTGGGAATGTTCGCCGCTTGTAGAGATCTTCACTGCCACAGATGATGCATCGACGCAGTTGCCCGGCATCGTCGAAGGCACGCTCCCAGTCGAGGAAGACTTCCTCACCGGTATCGATCGTCGAAGCCCGTGCCGGTCTTGAATCGGCATCGGCTTCGATCTCGCCTACTCGGCGGCGGTCCAACTGACGCACAACCACTCGCATGGGTGGAAATGGTACGGATCTCGGCGCTTTCATGACGAGCAGGGCGGCGAGATCCATCATCAGGGGACAGGAAGTCCATGCGGGGTATAGTGAAGTGATGTCGAGTTGGATTTCCAGACTCCAGGGTAGGTTCGTGGTGTTCGATGGTCCCGATGGCTCCGGAAAGAGCACCCAGTTCCGTCGATTCTCCTCATGGCTCAAATCCAGCAATCTGTCGGTGACGGAATTGCGGGAGCCGGGGGGAACGCCCATTGGTGAACGCATCCGAGAAGTCCTTCTGGACGTCGCCCATGAGGAGATGACCATCACCTGTGAAATGCTGCTCTACATGGCCAGCCGGGCACAGATTGTCGAAGAAGTCGTTCGGCCTGCGCTCGAACGAGGCGACCTCGTGCTGGCCGACCGATTCATCAGCAGTACACACGCCTATCAAGGGTCAGGTGGCGGCCTTTCGAAGGATGCGATCGATCATGTGGGCAAGGTCGCCGTGGGCGATCTCATGCCGGACCTGACAGTCATCTTCGATGTCGATCAGGACACCGCCGCTCGCCGATTGAATCCACTGCTCGATCGCATGGAACGAAAGGGTGCAGTCTTCCATTCCCGCGTTCGTGAAGGCTATCTCGACCTGGCCCGCCGGGAGCCGGATCGTGTGGTGGTCATCGATGCCCGTCCGGGGGAGGACATCGTCTTCGAATCGTTGCTCGACACTCTTCGTGAGCGGCTCGGTCAGACGCCCGGGGTTGTCAGGAACTCGGGGGCCCAAAAGCCCAGGGTTGCCCCGTCGTCTCAAGGGTCTTCCTGACAACCTCATGCAGATCATCGGATTTGTCCGCCGCGCGTCTCTGGATCGCTGCGCCACTGCCTTCCTCGAGGATGTCTTCGACGTAGCCCAGTTCCTCCGAGCAACCAAGTCGTTCTGCGACGGGCTTGCAGAGATCAAGAAGCAGTCTCGCCTGCTGGCGTGCTGAGATCGCAAGCATCGTGTCTGGATCCGCAAGTGTCGCGTCCAGGCCGTACCTCGACGCATGCCATTTGTTCTGTCGGGCGATCATCGGATGACAGTCGACGAGATACATGCCACGATCGATCTCAGCGGAGAGTCCGGCAACGATGCACTGGGTCATGGCGACCAGTCCAAGCAGATGCTTCATGCTGATGGGTGTATCCATGACCCGGACTTCGACCGTTCCAAATCGGGCGACAGGCCGTACATCCCACCAGATCTCGCGAGGTGAATGGATGAAGTCGGTCGCGATCAGATGATCCGTCAGCCAGTTGTATTCGGACCAGTTTCGCATCGTCTCGGGCAGTCCAGCGGTCGGCAGTGATTCCATGACCTTGGATCGGTAGGAGTGGAGTCCCGTGTTTCGTGCACACCAGTGGGGTGAGTTCGAAGACAAGGCCAACAGTACCGGAAGATGTCTCAGAAGTCGGTCGCACATCTGGATGGCCTTGTCACCGGAGTCCAGGCCGACATGAACATGCAGACCGAAAACGACCAGTCGTCTGGAGACGAACTGCATGGTCTCCATGAGCCATTCATAGCGATCATCATCCGTCAGCTTCTGATCTTTCCAGTGAGAGGTCGGATGTGTTCCGCTCCAGAGGAAGGTGTGTCCCATTTCAGCAGCGGTTTCATATCCCCATTGAAGTTTTTCAGAGAGATCGCGTCGAACGTCATCGACGGTCTTGCAGACCCCGGTATTGAACTCGAGATAACTCCGCATGAATTCGGGTTTGATTGAATCTTCCCACTGCTGCGGTCTCTTTTCGAGGATGTGAGGAACATCCATGGAGAGCTCGAGAGTCTCCTGATTGATCAGGCCAAGTTCGATTTCGACGCCGAGCGTATGCTGGGCACTTGGTGTGAATCGCTGGGCCATGTGAATTCCCCTGGTTGTTCTGTGGCCGTATGGTCGGAAAGAGATCGATTGATGACGAGTCTAAGCCATGCCGAGCAGGGCGGTATTGGCAAGAAGCCGTGACCCGATCGGCAAGGCGCTTTCATCGATGTCGAATCGAGGTGAGTGCAATGGGTGCCGCTGCCTGGCGGGTCCGCTCCCGGTCCCAAGTCGTGCCATGGCGGCGGGAACCTGTTCCTGGAAATAGGCAAAATCCTCACCGCCGAGACTTGCCATGTCGAGGTGAACGACGCCTTCATGGCCAAGCACGCTTCGTGCAGCCTGTTCGAAGAGGCGGGTCGTATCGACATCGTTGTTCGTAGCAGGCGCCTTGTATGGATACTCGATCGTAAACGTGCATCCTGTTGCTTCGCAGCTTCCTCGCAGACAGCGGTCGATGGCATCCCTGGCACGCTGTTCATCTGCAAGATGACCGACTCTCAGAGTGCCGCAGATCACGGCCTCGTCTGGAATGGCGTTGAAGGCTTCTCCGGCGTTGAGGCTGGTGATCGAAAGGCACATCGGATGTCTGCTGTCCATTGATCGCGGGACCAGCTGGTAGAGCATTGCTACCGCATTCACTGCAGCAGGAACAGGATCCACGGCTTCATGGGGTCTTGCGGAATGACCACCAGCACCTTTGAGAACAATTCTGAAGGTGCTCATGTGTGATGTGATGGCGCCGGTCTTCACTCCGATCTGGCCGACATCAAGAAAGGGTTCACAGTGAAGTGCGACCATGCTCCGGACGCTTTCAACAGCGCCCGCCTGAATCATGGCTCTTGCACCTGTCGCCGTTTCTTCAGCGGGTTGGAAGATGAAACGGATGTTGGCATTCGGATGTGCTGATTCCAGTTCGGCACGATGCGCAGCCATGGATTCAGCAGCGAACAACGCCATCGTTGCATGGGCATCATGGCCACAGGCATGGCAGTGCCCCTGATTCGTGGATCTCCAGGGAACCATCTTCTCATCCTGAACCGATACGCAGTCAATGTCTGCCCGGATCGCCATCCACGAATCATCATCGGCACCGACATGAAGGTCGGCAATGACACCTGTTCCCGGGATCGATCGAAGCTGAAGTCCTGACCGTTCGAGTCTCTCGGCGATGCGGGCCGTCGTTCGATGTTCCTCACCGGCTGGTTCAGGGTGCGCGTGAAGGTCGCGTCGGAGTGCGATCATCTCCTCATGGGAGGCGGCAAGATCCGCGTCGATCTTGCGGGACACCTTCTCGAGGAAGTCTGGCATGATGGAATCCGATGATCGGTCTGGTGTGGACATGATGAACTGCAACCAGTTACAGGGTAATCCGAATTCAGGCCCAGTTCAGGACGATCTTTCCAAACTGATCTCCGCATTCCAGTCGTTCCCAGGCTGCAGCCCCTTCTGGGGCATCGATGACGCGGTCGATCACCGGGACCAGTGCTCCTGATTTGAACAGCGCGGTGGACTGTCGGAATTCATCCATGTCGCCCATCGTCGAACCAATGATGGCGAGCTGATTCCAGAAGATTCTCATCAGATCGGTCGACGCCGTCGGGCCGGTGGTGGTTCCGCAGGTAACCATGATGCCGCCTCGGCAAAGGGACTGAAGGACGGAACCATGGATGGCCTGACCAACGGATTCGACACAGACGTCGACGCCTCGCTTCCCGGTGATCTGTCGAACGTGTCGTGACCAGTCATCGCCTTCGTCGAGGATGGCATGATGCGCGCCGAGTTCACAGGCTCGATCCAGTTTCCACTGGTGTCTTGAGGTCACGATGGTGCGGCACCCGAGATGCTGGGCGATATTGAGCGCAGCGAGTGCCAACCCGCCTCCGATGCCTGGAATGAGCACCCACTGTCCACTCTGAAGAGCGGAACGTGTGATGAGCATTCGCCATGCCGTCAAATGAGTCAGTCCGTAGGCGGCCGCCTGGATTGGATCTCGGTCTCCGATGCAGATCGCATTCGTGGCGGGAACCTTGAAGAACTCCGCATGACATCCAGGCAGTGTTTCACCGATCATGTGAAGGACCGGGAACGCAGGATCCTGATCCGGGAAGGGGACCTGATCTGCAGGAACAGCTGCATTGATCATGACCCGGCGGCCCATCCAGTCTTCCGGAACACCGTCTCCGACTTCAACGACACGACCACAGCCGTCGGATCCGCTGATGCGAGGGAACGACTCGGCACCTGGAAGGCCTCTGCCAACCCACAGATCCAGATGATTCAGCGCAGAGGCTTCGGTCTTGACGAGCAGCTCACCGGGATTGACGACCGGATCTGGATGATCGTCCACGAATCGAATATTGGGTGTGACCGGATGGCCCTGTTGTTCAATTCTGATGGCTTTCATGTGTCATCTTTCATGTCGTATGACAACCGTTGCGGACAAGAAGTTCGAGTGTCCGTGAGATGCCTTCCTGTTCAGACAGCGTCTCACCTTCGTACTCGATGCCGACCCAGCCGTCGTAGCCGGCCTCTCGAGCGATCGCGAGCATGCGAGGGTAGTCGGTTCCTGTTTCATTGCCCTCTTGATCGAAGTCATGGCTCTTCGCACTCAAGGCCATGGCGTGAGGAATGAGTTCCGACACGCCCAGGTAGCGATCGTAGGATTCGCCGGTATTCCAATCGAGTATGAAGTTGCCGAAGTCGGGCAATGTTCCAAGTCTCGGGTGATCCACCGTTCGGATCAGGGATGACAACCAGGCACCATTGCTGGAAAGACCGCCGTGATTCTCGATCAAGATGTTGATGCCGGCTTCATCGGCATGTTCCATGAGTGCATGGAAACCTCGGGTGCATCGATCTCTCTGCTGATCCGCTGTCCCCTCGGATTGGGCATTGACCCGGATGCTGTGGCATCCAAGGAGCTTGGCGGCGTCAATCCACCGACGATGATTGTCGATGGTTGACTTGAGTTCCTGTTCATCTGCGGCACCCATGTGACCTTCGTTGTCGACCATGATCAGCAGGCTCTTGACCCCATGGTCATCCGCACGCTTCTTGAGTTCCAGGAGATAGGTCTGATCGCTCACCTTGTCCTTGAAGAAGGTATTGACGTATTCGACGCCGCCGATATCCCATTGCGATCGAGTCGTCCCGGCGAAATCCAGCGGATCAAGATCACCGCTTCGAATGGTCCTGTGCAATGACCATTGCGCCAGCGAGATTGGATACGAAGAGGTTTCAGTGTTCATGCTTTGCTTCTCCGATTGAACGCCGCCCGATGAACTGCAACCAGCGAGAATGGTTCCGATGGAGACCTGGGTGATTCGCTGAATGGCGGTTCGTCTTGTTACGTGGAAGACATTCAATTCAAATGATCTTGAGCCCATTGGGCGGCATCGACAGCCGCGTCTTCTGCGCATTCCGGCTTGCTGCCTCCGGCTTGAGCCATATCCGGTCGTCCGCCGCCACCACCACCACACAACGAAGCGACATGCTTGATCCAGTCGCCGGCTTTCAGGCCACGCTTGATCAGGGTCTCCGGCACGCGGGCCACCATGACGACCTTGGCGGCTTCCATGTCGGTTCCCAGAAGCAGGCATGCCGAGTCGGGGTGACTGCCGCGAATCGCATCCATGGCGGCAAGCAGGTCATCCCGTTCGACGACACCCTGCATGACGCTGGTAATGATCTCGCCCTGGGCCTCTTCGGCGAGGCTCTTTGCCAAGGCGACGGCTTCGTTCTTGGAGGACTTGGCTGCGGATTTTCGTGCGGCCTTGACACGCGATCGAAGGGATTCGAGCGACTTCTTGATCTCGGACCGAGTGATGAGGCCGAGGACTTCTTCGTCTGCACGTTTCACCAGATCGTCCATTCGATCGGACAACTGCTGATCATCGCAAGCGGTCGCTTCCTGAAGATCCGATGCGAGGCGAACGCCTCGCTCGATCGCATCGGCGGCGGCGTTTCCGGTCAATCCTGTGATGCGACGCACGCCGGCAGCCAGAGCCTGCTCCTGGATCAGGAGAAAATGTCCAGCATTGGCCGTGTTGTCCAGATGCGTGCCTCCGCAGAATTCGATGGAGCGATTCATCCACTCCGGATCCTCCGGTCGTTCCGCCAGATCGGCGGATGGGATCCCGATGCTGACGACCCGGACCGGGTCCGGATAGCGCTCACCGAACACCGCACGGACACCGGTAATCTTCATTGCCGCATCCAGCGGCATCTCGGCGGCATGAACGTCCAGTCCTTCCGAAATGGACATCTGAACATGCGATTCGATCTGTCTCAACTGGTCTTCTGTGGGTGCAGAGCGACAGGAGAAATCGAAACGGAGTCGGTCGTCGGCAACCAATGATCCCTTCTGCTGCACCTCGTCGCCAAGTGATGTTCTCAGCGCGAGATTCAGTAGATGGGTACAGGTGTGATTGGCTTCGATGTGATCACGCTGATCCTGATCGATGCCTGCGGTGATCTCCTGGTCCTTGTGGAGGCCTTCACCAGTGCCTTCATGGAGAACGTAGTCGCCGAATCGCCGAGTCTGGCTGACCCGGAAGGAGGCTGTTTCATTCGTGAGCGTACCCGTGTCTCCGATCTGTCCACCCTGGTCTGCGTAGAAGGGTGTCCGGTCGAGGATGAGTCCGACAGGCTTGTCGGACTCGATCTGATCGATGAACTGGTCGCCATCCCAGACTGCCAGAATTCGACTCGTGATTGTGCCGCTGTCGAACTTGGGTTGATCATCTGTCGGGTCGATGCCGTCCTGAGTCAGCCGGGCAATCGCATCAGCTGGCAGAGTCATCTCGGTGCCGGTACTGCTTGATGCACGGGATCGTTCCCGCGCAGTCTCCATCAGCTCCTCATAGGCGCTTCGATCGATCTCCAGGCCACGTTCGCGGCACATGAGCTCCGTCAGATCGATCGGAAAACCGAAGGTGTCATGCAAGGCGAAGGCATCCTGTCCGGTCAGTCGACCATCTGATGCCGAGGTCGCTGCGTTTTCAAAGAGCGCAAGTCCCCGTTCGAGCGTTCGCAGGAATGCGATTTCCTCATCGTGGATGATCGATGCCACGGTGTCCTGTTCGGTCGACAGTTCAGGGAACACGTCTCCCAGACTCTCCACGACGGCTGGAACGATTCGGTAGAGCATCGGGTCGTGGACCCCAAGCGTCTGGTGGACCATTCGAACGGCCCGACGAAGAATTCTCCGCAGGACATACGAGCGACCCTCGTTGCCTGGCCGTGCTCCGTCCGCCAGGGCGACCGTGACGCATCGAACATGATCGGCGATCACCCGGTATGCGATGTCGACGGGATCATCCAGACTGTTCGTGTATGGCCTCGCCTTGCTGCAGGTCTGAATGGACTTGAAGAGCGGTGTCCAGAGATCGGTGTCGTAGTTGCTCGACTTGTTCTGAAGAACACGAACGATCCGTTCGAATCCCATTCCGGTGTCGACGTGCTTCGACGGCAGCGGTACCAGCGTGCCATCGGGGCGACGGTTGAACTGGATGAACACCAGATTCCAGATCTTGATGACATCGGGGTGATCCAGGTTGACCAACTTCCCACCAGAGCCATCCGGTGTTCCGTCGTAATGAATCTCGCTGCAGGGACCGCATGGCCCGGTGGATCCCATCTCCCAGAAGTTGTCTTTTCGACCCCATCGAGTGATGTTGGCGGGATCGACAGTGGTGTGTTTCAGCCACAGTTCATGGGCTTCATCGTCTGGTTCGGTACCGTCTTCCTTCGATCCTTCAAAGACGGTGACGTGCAATCGTTCAGGTGGCAGTCCCCAGACCTCCGTCAGCAGCTGCCATGCCCACGTGATCGCTTCCGCCTTGAAGTAGTCGCCAAAGGACCAGTTGCCCAGCATCTCGAAGAAGGTGTGGTGATACGTATCCCGACCGACATCCTCGAGATCATTGTGCTTGCCACCGGCTCGAATGCATTTCTGGGTGTCAACGGCTCTCTTGTAGGGGCGTTCGCCCTGGCCCAGAAAGACGTCCTTGAACTGGTTCATGCCGGCATTGGTGAACAGCAGCGTGGGGTCGTCATGAGGAACGACTGGTGAGGATGGAACGATGGTGTGTCCTGCCTTCTCAGCAAAGAAGTCGATGAAATCCCGTCGGATCTCCTGTGCTGTTCTTGCCTCGACATGGGTTTGGTCGGTCTGGTCGGCCATCGTGATTCCTGCAGGGTCTCATGGAATTCCGGTGTTCTTCCCGGGGCGACTCAGTGTACCGGTGGGGCCCGTTCCGGTAGATCAGCTTCAGCATTCAATCGCTTGAAGAGCCCGTGAACGGCTTCTGAATCCATTGGAGGATCGGTGGCTGCTCGGCCTGCCACAGGAACCGGTATCCTCATCCCTGCCAGAGGAGTACCGATCCATGCCCAGTCGTCGACCCCTTGTCGGGGGTAACTGGAAGATGAACACCAGCAGAGCAGAGGCTCAGGACCTCGCTGGGGCCGTGATCACCCAGCTGGAGCCATCGATCCTCCAAGCGTGTGATGTGACGCTCTTCCCTCCATTTCCATGGCTGACAGCGGTGGCCGAGGCCACCTGTTCCTCACCGATTGGAATCGGCGGCCAGGATGTATCGGACCAGTCTCAGGGTGCCTTCACGGGGCAGATGAGCGCAGCGATGCTGATCGATGCAGGGTGCAGCACCACGCTCGTCGGACACTCCGAACGCCGTCATGGCCTCGGGGAGTCCAACGCGATTCTCAATGCCAAGCTCAGACAGGCCATTTCTGCCGGTCTGGAGGTCATGTACTGCGTTGGCGAGACGCTTTCCGAGCGGGAATCCGGCCAGAGCGAGGATGTGGTCGCCATGCAGGTCAAGGAAGGGCTTGATGGGGTGCCAGCGGGGGATCTGGACCGCATCAGCATCGCTTATGAGCCTGTCTGGGCCATTGGGACCGGCCGAACAGCGGCTGCTGAAGACGCCCAGGCCATGCATTGCAGGATTCGCGCCGACCTCGAGAACCAGTATGATGCTCGGTCCGCCAAAGGCGTCCGCATTGTCTACGGGGGGTCGGTCAAGCCCTCCAATGCGGAGTCGATCTTTGCTCAACCGGATGTTGACGGTGGGCTGATAGGTGGTGCTTCCCTCGATGCTGAGGGATTTGTTGAGATCATCAGGGCGGCTGCTTCCATGTCGGCTTCCTGAGCCGGGCTGGGTCCCAGCGTAACTGCGAGCGACGACGATTCATGACAACGACTTACCTCATCCTCACAGCCATCTTCATCATCGTGTCGGTGGCATTGATCCTCATCATCCTCGTGCAGCGACCTGCTGGCGGCGGTCTGGCCGGCGCCTTTGGTGGTGCCGGTGGTGGTGGTACCGAGAGTGTCTTCGGCGGTCGAGTCGGTGATGCGTTGACGGTCATGACCGTCATTGGTTTCTGCATCTATCTCGGTCTGGCGATCACCTTGAATCTCATGGACAGCAGGACAACCGCACCTGCCCCGGCGCCGAACCTTGAAGAGACGCTCTTGCCCTATTCCGAGACCGATCCATTTGAGATCCCTGCGGATGGTGGCATGTCGGCTCCAACGGACTCCGGGACGACATCATCCGAGTCTTCAGCGGATGACGGCGTCTTCGAGCCTGCACCCGATCTGGTACCTGCCGACCAGACGCCCGCTCCATCCGACGGCGAGGGTAGCTGAGCCGTGATTCGATCAATGACGGGTTTCGGTACCGCCTCGGAACTGGTGGATGGTTGTCGTTACGTCGTGGAAATTCGTGCTGTGAATGGCCGCTATCTCAAGTGCCATGTTCGACTGCCCGAGGAACTGCAGGGAATCGAAACAAGTCTGGAGGAGATCGCGTCGCGACTGCTCGATCGTGGCACGGTCACGATTACGGTGCGGCTCGGCGGCGGGGCGATGGCGCCCAGTGCGGTCATCAATTCCGAAGCGGTGGAGCATTACCTGGAACAGCTCAGGCCGCTTGCTGAGGACAAGGGGCTGAATCTCCAGTTTTCCGATCTCCTGGACCTCCCGGGGGTCGTGACAACCGAGGATGAGGAGCTTCGACGGAACAAGGCTGCGCCATCCATCCAGAACCTGGTCAAATCCGCCTGTGCTGATCTGGATGGAATGCGACGTCGTGAAGGTGAAGCCTTGCATGAGGAGCTCAAGGGAATCCTTGATGAGATTCGTTCCGATCTCGAAGTGATTCGAGAACGTGCTCCGATCGTCGTGGATCTCTATGAAGCACGTCTCAGACAACGGATGGAAACGCTTCTCTCTACCGTCGGCAGTACGGTGGGAACGGATGATCTTGTCAGAGAAGTCGCGGTCTTCGCCGAGCGATCGGATATCGCAGAGGAAATCTCGAGGCTGGGTGGCCATCTGGATCATTTTCATGAGCTGCTGGATTCCGGTTCCCAAGAGCCTGTTGGTCGCACGTTGGATTTTCTCGCACAGGAGATGCTCCGGGAGACCAACACGATCGGAAGCAAGTGCCTTGACGGCGATGTGAGCCGTCGAATCGTCGTGATCAAGGGCGCGATCGATCGGATCAAGGAGCAGGTCCAGAACATCCGCTAGGTTTCGGGTCGGGCCATTGGAACAACTCTTGGCAGACGGATCGATCGGGATGATGGATGACAGTCATGATGCCTTGACACTCGAGACCGATGAGGTTGTGCGTGTCCTTTCCCATTACGACATCGGTGAACCTCGAAGTATTCGAGGCTACTTCCGCGGATCAAGCAAGTCCCCGAAGGCGCTCATCGAGTCGGATGCGGGCAAGTACATTCTCAAGCGGAGAGGTCCTGGAAGAGATGATCCACGTCGCATCGTCTACGAACATGCCGTGCATGATCATCTGAGCAGCCAGGGCTACCCGGTTGTCGAGATCATCCATTCGCGAAGAAGCCGATCCAAGGTTGTCCGGTCACGGGATGGCATCTATGAGCTGTTTCGATATGTCAAAGCGGCTCGATGTGATGGCGATTCCAGTTCGCTCGTGGCCTGCGGTGAGGCACTCGCCTCGTTTCATGAACATCTGATGACATTCGACCAGCCTTCTCCCGATGTCCGCGGGTTCCATTCGGTTCCGGATGTGCCTGTGCACATGGAGCGATTTGCCGAGAAGCAGAAGTCACGCCATCGTCGCGCGTGCCTGTTCATTCGAGATGCCTATGTTCAGTCGTCTCGAAAGGTGGATCAGATGGGTTGGGCGTCGTGGCCGCAGACGGTCGTTCATGGTGACTGGCATCCGGGAAATGTTCTGTTCGGAAGCGAGGGAGAGGTTGTCGTGGTTCTCGACTTCGATGCCGTGAGGTGGGAAACACGCATGAGCGACCTCTCCTCCGCGATCCTCCATTTCGGGCGGTATGTTTCGGCGCTTCGTTGCGAAGATGGCAGAACCTGGCCGGTCAATATCGATATCCATGCCGCATCGGCTCTGTTGAAGGGGTACATGTCGAGATCATCACGTCGACCTGCCGCGATGGAGCTGGCATCGATCCCGTCCCTTGTGATCGAGGCTCTGGTTCTCGAGACCATGCCATCCCTCATGCGTGAGGGCAGATTCGGAGACATGGATACACCCGAGATGCTGGAACACGTCGTTTCATCAATCGAGCGAATTCGTTCGGAATCCGGCCGGCTCATCTCGGCGCTTGGAGCTATCGTGGGTTGAGATGATCATGAAGCACTCCATCTGGCTGGTTCTGACGATGATCGCTGCAGCTGCTCTGGCATTTGAGGCCAGGGCTGATTCACTGCCGCCCTTCCAGCCTGATCGCAGTCTGCCTCCCGTCGCTCAGTTGGGTCAGTATCTCAAGCGGCTCGATTCGGATGATTGGAGAACGCGGGAGTCCACCACCTTTCAGCTGGCTCGGGATCAACGCATCTCTGAAGACGTCATCGAACGCAGCCTTTCGGGAACAACGTTGAGTCAGGAGCAGCGACTGAGGCTTCTTCGGGCGCTTGAAACCAGGCTGCTGCTGCTTCCAAGAGGGGCCATCGGCGTCTCGATGAAACGCAGCATCACGACATTCACCGACAAGGATGGAAACGACATCAGCGGCGTGGAGATCGTCGAACTGCTTCCCGGGATGCCGGCCGAGGAGCAGCTGCGCGTCGGTGATGTGCTGATGTCGATCGAAGGTCAGGCATTCGACCATTCGGACCATGTTTCTTCGCTGATCAAGCAATACTGGCCCGGAGACGAAGTCGAGTTGCAGGTGGCTCGCGACGAACCTGCGGATGCCGCTGGAACACCCCGGCGAAGCCGAATCCTCACGATCAGAATCAAGCTTGGTTCAACGGATCAATTGGCGACGCGATCGCGTACGAATCCGATACCGACAGGTGATCGTGCGATGGCGGAGAACCGTATTCGTTCGATGTATCAACGATATGCTCCGGGTGCACGACGAATGCAGGCACCATCGAGTCTGCCTGGCCAGGAACAGGTCGGAGATCTGCCCATCGGCATCGATCCCGAACTCATTCTTCAGCAGGTTCGGGAGGATCGGATTGCGATGGATCAGAAGGTGCCAGGAAGTCTGACACCCGAAGCGTTTGAAGCGAAGTGGGCAAGTTATGTCGGTTCACTCACCGATCTGCTCGACTCCGGTCTGCTTGATGCCGAGAGTGGCAGGCTCATCGAGCAGCTCCGGGCACGGATCCTTGAACTCGTTGATATCGAGGACTGACCTGGACGAATGTCCGCGTCAGCCGAAGACGACATAGACGGCCATGCCGACGATCGTGAGCGCCAGCAAGCACAGACCTGCGATCGCGACCGTCTGGAACCAGACAGGTGTCTCGCCGTGACCAGCCTTGAGCGGTAGACGATCGGCTCGGTTGCCGACGTCAACCTGATCCCAGTTGATCCGGGAGGCGTCCTCGCGCGCATCATGAATGATCTGCCTGGCCTGTTCAAGCTGTGATTCAAGCACCAGAACCGGGATTCGCTTTTCATGCGAGAGGCCTCGCCAGGGGATCTCGATGGCAGCGCCGGGGCCGTGCGCCCGAAGGTCATAATCCGCAAGCAAGGCAACCAAGGCATTCGCTTCGAATGCGGAGTCGCACCATGCGACGACGGCAAGGTCTTCAGTCGTCGGTGGAACAGTCATGTCAACTCCAGTTGACGCTTCAGTTCCTGAATGGTGTCGGGCCCCATCGGGCCGGCTTCCATCATCACGCACCAGCTGGAGACCATGTCCGCATTCACCTCGTGTCGATCTCCAATGGTCAACCCGGCTTCATCCGGTGCATGAAGCAGTTCGGCCGTCACGACCGCAGGACCGGTCTCGACGACTTTCATCCAGAGATGATTCGTGTCTTCCTCGGTACCGTCAGGTGGTATGAATGGAACCTGAACGAGGCAATCGACGGATGTACAGCATCGTTGGCAGATGTCGACGAATGCATCCCATGTCGTCCGTGCCTGTTTGGTTTCTCGTGACATCGAACGAGTGGAGCGATACATCGAGAATTCAGAGCTGCACATGATCTCAAGAGTCCTGGCGGCATCTCGAGCGTCTCGATCGACGAGGAACGCAACCGGTCCTTCAACATGATCCGAGAGTTCCATGTCCTCTGCAGTTCGAAGCTGGACATCCAGTCCGGTCCCGATCTGGATGACCTGTCCGGGCGCGGGCAATGGTTGCTCCAGGCACAGGCTCGCGACACCATCGACCAGAAGGAGTGCCTGTTGATGCATGGCCGAAGGTACGTTCGGAACGGCGATTTCGGCGCGACCGCATCGATGAAGGCCTCGAGTCTGCACTCTCCAGCTGTCCGGCGAGGTCTCGAGGGCTTCTGTGACCCAGAGCACTCTGTCAGGAGGCTCGACACCTTCACCGAGAAAGGCTTCGGTGAGTCCTTCTCCCGCAAGAACACGATTGGTGACGACATCCCAGGCAAATTCGGTCTGGCCTGCGGCTGCTGCAAGGAGTCGCGTCTGATTCACATAGACCGTCAGCGGATCGCTGGGATGCAGCAGTCCTTCGACACCGAGCAGAAATCCACAGTCCGAAACAGGAATGCCCAGCCCATCTTCCGGATCCCTTTGGATGGCGAAGAAGAGCAGCGGCGTGGAGAGCCCGGGGACCAGGACCTGGGCAAGCCAGTCCTGATGAGGCGGCGGCTCGAGATACCCGACTTCAACGGCATCGCCGATGAAGTCGGCCAGTGAATGCATGGCGTCTTCGGCCGATACGAGTGTGGTCGTGCCGACGAGCAGTCCACTGGGTGCCGGCGGGTCGACGACCCACGCGGCATCGGGGAGGTGCGAGATGTCGAACAGTGGGAGAAGTGCCATGGGATTCAGGCGATGATGTTCACGATGCGACCCGGTACGACAATCACCTTGCGAACGGTGGCGCCCTCCAGGAGTTCCTTGATGCGATCATCCGCCAGGGCGGCCTCCTGGATGGTGGATTCGTCTGCATCCGAAGCAACCGTGATCTTCGATCGCACCTTGCCCTTGATCTGAACAGGCATTTCGATGGTCTGATCGATCAGCATGGCTTCATCGACCGTCGGCCACTCTGCCTGCGCGATCGATGAGTCATGGCCCAGTCGATGCCACAGTTCTTCGGCGATGTAGGGCGCCATCGGTGCGACGATTCTGAGCAGCCGATCCAGCTGATTCGAGGTCAGACGACCCGTCGATGTGGCTTCATTGGTGAATTCGATCAAGGAGGCGATTGCCGTGTTGAAGGCAAGACGTTCGATGTCGTTTTCAACCCGTCGGATGGTGCGATGCAATGCACGTTCGATGGATTCATCCATGTCGTCGACGAGTTGCAGCTGGCCGGTCTCTTCATCAACGGCAAGCCGCCAGAGTCGCTGCAGGAAACGGAAGACACCCACGATGTCACGGGGGTTCCATGGTTTGCTGGCTTCCAGCGGGCCCATGTACATCTCATACAGGCGCAGGGTGTCTGCGCCCCAGGTCTCGATGACCTCGTCGGGATTGATCACGTTGCGAAGCGACTTGCTCATCTTCGCGATGATGCGTTTGACCGGCTGGCCGGTTGCAGACTCGATGAAGCTGTCCGTGGAGGCTTCTTCGACTTCATCGACCGGTACGAGCGACCCGTCGTCTCGCTGATATGCCCAGCTCGTCAGGAGTCCCTGGTGGAAGAGTTTCTTGAAGGGTTCCGGAGCAGAGACATGACCCAGGTCATGAAGCATCTTGTGCCAGAAACGGGCATAGAGCAGGTGGAGGACGGCGTGCTCGGCACCGCCGATGTACAGGTCCACGCCATCATGCAACCAATATCGTTCCGAATCTTCATCCACGAATCGAGTCGTGCAGTTCGGGCTGCAATACCGCAGGTAGTACCAGCATGAGCCTGCCCACCCCGGCATGGTGTTCGCTTCACGTTGAACCGGTGTCTTCGGATCGAGCAGTGCTGGATCGACACCCGCCTCTCCAGCGGTCGTGTGAATCCAGTCATCGACCTTCGCCAGCAACGGCTGAGGATCCTCCGACTCCGCCGGAGCGAAATCTTCAAGTGGTGGCAGGGTGACCGGAAGGTGTTCGGTCGATATCGGCCAGGTTCTTCCCTGCGCATCATGCACGATCGGGAAGGGTTCACCCCAATAGCGTTGACGTGAGAAGAGCCAATCTCTCAGGCGGTAGCGGACCCGTCGTTCACCGAGTGACTGTTGTGCAATCCAGTCGATGGCCGCATCTCGAGCTTCCGATGATGAGAGACCGTTGAGATCAAGAGAATCGTTGCTCGAGTTGATGACGGTTCCATCACCGGTGAAGCATTCATCCGATTCGGTTCCATCAGGATTTTTGACAACGGGCTGGATAGCGAGGCCGTACCGTCGAGCAAAGGCCGCATCGCGTTCGTCGTGCCCCGGGACAGCCATGATCGCGCCGTGCCCGTATCCCATGAGAACATAGTCGGCGACCCAGATCGGTATCGATTCGCCTGTCGCCGGATTCGTGGCATGAATACCAAGCGGCACACCGGTCTTGTCCTGCTGGTCAGCCATGCGGTCCACGTCCGCTCTTGATGCGGCTTCCGTCACGTACTGCTTCAGGGCTTCGACATCCAGTTCGGCTGGCGGGTTCGAGAGCACCTGCTGTACCTGCGGGTGTTCGGGAGCCAGAACCATGAAGGTCACGCCAAAGAGCGTGTCGGGACGTGTCGTGAACACCCGGATTGGATCTGCGAGATCACAGCTGAAATCGATGTCGGCACCTTCACTTCGCCCAATCCACTCGGCCTGCATCGATCGAGTCGATTCCGGCCAGTCGACCGTGTCGAGATCTCTGAGCAGCCGGTCTGCGTATGCCGTGATGCGGAACATCCATTGACGAAGTGGTTTTCGAATCACGGGATGGCCGCCGCGCTCGCTGCGTCCATCGATGACTTCCTCATTGGCCAGGGCTGTGCCCAGTCGCGGGCACCAGTTCACGACCTGTTCGGAGAGATAGGCGAGTCGATGATCATCGATGAAAGCAGCCTGCTCGGTCGCATCAAGATCATTCCAGGGTCTGCCATTCGCGTCGCGTGATCCGTCCTCGAGCTGATCGATCAAGGTCTGGATTGGACGTGCGACCTGTTGTTCATCATCGAACCATGAGGACCACGCCTGCAACCAGATCCACTGTGTCCACTTGTAGTAATCAGGATCGATGGTTGCGATTTCTCTCGACCAGTCGAAGCTGAATCCAATGGCGTCCAGCTGCTGCCGGTAGGTTTCGATGGCGGCGCGGGTCGTGTCTGCCGGATGCACACCTGTCGTGATCGCATATTGCTCGGCAGGAAGTCCAAAGGCATCCCATCCCATTGGATGAAGGACATTGTGTCCTCGCATGCGCTTGAATCGGGAGATGATGTCACTGCCGATGTAGCCGACCGGGTGGCCGACGTGCAGGCCCGCCCCGGAGGGGTAGGGGAACATGTCCATGCAGTAGAACTTGGGGCGTGTTGAATCGAAACCGGGCTCACCAGGATTGGCGATGCGATAGGTTTCATTGGCGGCCCATTGCGAACGCCAATGGCGTTCGAATTCACAGGCCAACGCAGCGGTATAACGCTGTGGGGGGGTGGTTCCCTGGGAATCCGGAATCGTGGCGGACTCTGACATGCCGATCACTCCACGGGCAGCGGCCGATCACCCTGCCTTTGAATTGAATACGGCATGGTACCGCTTATCAGGCCGAAGCCATTTCCATGTCCCGCTGGGCAGCGAGCTGCTCGAGATGCCGCTTGGCTTCGCCGACAAGATAGAAACTGCCCGTGATGCAGATCAGATCGTCACGGCTGGCAGCCTGGGCAGCGGTTTCCAACGCTGCGGACAGTTGAGACTCGACCTGGCAGACACGATTGTGTCGCTCGGCAAACCGCTTGGCCAGCTCCTCGGGTTCAGCCGCCCGTGGTTGATTGGACGCCTTGGTGAAGATGATCTTGTCGCCTCCGAGGGCAACCTTGTCCAGCAGGCCGTCGATGTCCTTGTCCTGGCAGCAACCGAAGATGCAGATCATGGAGTCATTTGGAATGTGAGCACCCACGGTCCGCATCAGGCATTCCAGTGATGCTGGATTGTGTGCACCGTCCGCAAGAATGGCGGGTTTCTGCCAAACGCGTTCCATACGACCAGGAATCGTCGTATCTGCAAGTCCGCGGTAGACGATCGATTCATCGACCGTTTCGGTTTCTCCTGCGATGGCGTCGATGGCGGCGAGTGCCAAAGCGCAGTTGTTCGCCTGGTGCGCACCTGGCAGAGGAACAGGCAGATGCATGTACTGGCTGCGACCCGTGATCAGACAGATACGAGTGTGCGGACCAAGATCATCCGAAACGCAGAATCGACTGCTGAACTCGATTTCCTTGCCGATGAACCGGATGGTTGTTCCGATCTCTTCGGCCTTTGCTCGCAGGACCGCTTCGACGGCAGGATCCTGAGGAACGGAGATGACCGGGACACCGGGTTTCATGATGCCGGCCTTTTCAGCCGCGATCGATTCAAGATCGTTGCCGAGCAGATGCATGTGGTCGTAGTCGATCAGCGTCAGCAGCGTGATGTCAGGCCGCGTCAGGTTCGTGGCGTCCAGGCGTCCACCCAACCCGGTTTCAACGACTGCGATGTCAACGGCCTGTTCTGCGAAGTATTGAAGGCCCATGGCCGTCAGCAGTTCGAAGTAGGTCGCATCGGGTGTCTGTTTTTCCGCGGTCTTGCAGATCTGAGCAGCCGTCGCCGTGAAGGCTGACTTCTCGATCATGTGACCGTTGATCGCGATTCGTTCCCTGATGTCGGTGAGATGTGGGGAGGTGTAGGTCCCGACCGTGAAATCAGCATGCTGGAGGATGGACGAGATCATGGCCACCGTCGATCCCTTGCCGACGGTCCCGGCGACATGGGCCGTTCTGACCGAATGCTCAGGGTTGCCCAGCGACTCGAGGAGCTTGGCCATGCGATCCAGCTTGAACGTGTCCTGGTCATACTTCACGGCACGTGCCCGCTCGAGGTCCGTCTGCTCAAGCAGATACCTCACAGCGGTGTTGAATGTCGTGATCTTGCTGGCCTTGAGGGGCGTGAAACGAGGGGATTTCGAACTCGCCCGTCGCGGTGCTCTGGTCCGCCGGGCTGATGTTGTCTTTTTGCGTTCTGCCATGATCTGAACCAATGTAGCAAACTCGCCTGTCAAGATCAAATAAACAGACGTAAACCACTGCCGCTCAAGGACTTGCGAGAATTTGATCGAATCATCCCGGGGATTCTGCTATTCGGGGCCTCATCGGGCCACACATCCGCCCCGCGAGTGGGGCTGGGAGTCTCCCTGATACCATTTCACGCCATGCATGATGATCTCGAGACCATTCTCATCGATCGGGACAGTATTGCCGAGCGAATCGAGGTGCTGGCAGGTGCATTGGAACGAGATCTGCGAAGCCGGGTCGAAGACCAGGACCTCATCGTTCTGCCGATCATGACCGGAAGCGTCGTCTTCATGGCCGATCTGATGCGGCATCTTCCCATTCCGTTCCGCATCGAACCGGTACGAGCCATCAGCTACGTCGGCGAAACCACCGTCGCGACACAACCTGTCGAAGTGGAAGGTTTTCATCCCGAATCCATAGAGGGCAGTCATGTTCTGATTGTCGATGATGTTCTGGATTCCGGAAGAACCATTGCATGTCTTCGGAAGATGGCCGAGGAGGCTGGGGCGGCTTCCGTCATGGTCTGTGTTCTGCTTCGGAAAGAAACGGCTCCGGATGTGCCATGTGAATACATCGGATTCGACATCCCGGATGAGTTCGTGGTCGGGTACGGGCTCGACTACAACGGTCTCTACCGGAATCTCCCTGATATCGCGGTACTGAGCCCGGACGTCTACCGCTCCTGACAGAATCGCGTGTGCGTCCTGGGGCTCAGGGATGGAATGTGGAAATTCGTACCGGCACGAGGGCGTTTCGATCGATACCACCGGATGTGATCGGGCATCAATCCGATCGACTTCGTGAGCTCGTCAACTGTCGGCAACTCGACCGGATCGTTTCAATGACACAGGTGGCACATCCAGAATCGCTCGCCGGTGGCCTTCCAGCAGGAACCATCCGTGGGGACGAGACGGTCGTCCTGGCCTGTCGACCCAGCCGATGGTTCGTTCTTCTCAGTCCGATTCGCTGGATTGCCGGCCTCGTGATTCTCGCCGTTCTCATCACTCTGGTCTGTGCAGCCATGCAGCAACTGAATGTCCTGCCTGACTGGACCGTTGGACTGACGTGGTTGGTCGCGATCGCCGTTTCCATGATGCTCGTCGGCTGGTCAGTCCTCGACAGACGGTGTCGCGTCTACGTGCTGACGACGAAACGTCTCCTGACCTCTTCAGGCGTCATTCGCCGAACGATCTACGAGACCTCGCTGGTGAATCTCAGGCAGACCATGATTGATGTCGGTGTTCTGGAGCGGTGTACTCGTACAGGCAGCGTTCTCTTCGCGACTGCCGGCACGGCCCGGTACGACACTGCCTGGTGGATGCTGTCCGATCCAGCTGCTGTTCAACAACAGGTCCAATCCATGTTGAGTCGCGCTACTCGATCTCAACCAACCTGATTCAGGCTGGTGATGCAACCGTTTCAAGCACCTGTTGCATGATCCTGCGTGTCGTGAGGGTGTCCCCATCGTGCATGTAGCTCCGGCTGATGATCCGATGCGAACACACGGGGATCACATTGCTGACAATGTCTTCCGGAATGCAGTAATCACGTTGATCGAGAACGGCTGTCGCTCTGGCGGTCTGGCACAAGGCCAGTGAACCACGGGGACTGAGACCGACCTGCAGGTCATCATGATTTCGCGTGGCCGTCGCGAGCGCGATGATGTAATCGAGCAGCGAGGTGTCGACAGTGACCTCGTCGGTCATTTTCTGCAGCTTGAGGACGTCTTCGATGTCGATGACCGGTTCGAGCGTATCCAGTGTCGTTCGAGCGGGCTGCTGTTGAAGGACTCTGCTTTCATCCGGTGGCGCAGGATATCCAAGTGCGATTCTCATCAGAAAACGGTCGAGCTGATTCTCGGGCAGGAAGTAGGTGCCTTCGAACTCGTAGGGATTCTGAGTCGCCACCACCATGAAGGGTTCCGGCAGCGAACGTGTCGCGCCGTCGATTGAAACGGCGCTTTCGCTCATCGCTTCCAGCATGGCGGATTGGGTACGGGGAGTCGTTCTGTTGATTTCATCAGCAACGACGATGTTGTGGAAGATCGGACCGGCCTTGAAATTGAACTCGCTCTTGTCACGATCAAAGACCGTGATGCCAGTGACATCAGCAGGCAGCAGATCCGGCGTGCACTGAATTCTCGAGAACGATCCCTTGATCGACTTGGAGAGCGCACTTGCCAGAACCGTCTTGCCAACCCCTGGAACATCCTCGATCAGGACATGACCACGGGCCAGGAGGCACGTCAGGAGTCGATCTACGGCAGTGGTATTGCCCAGATAGACGGACGTGATATTGTCACGAAGTTGATTCAGGGCATTCGTATCCATGCCCGTTCTCCCATGGTGAGCGTTCTGCCCGGATGCCCGGGACCTGAAAAAGGGACTTGCCGTCCCTTGGAAGGATGCGAGTATAGCCGTGTGGGAGTGCTTGAGAATCTCAAGGCAGTTGAAGCGATCGTGACTGGAACTGGAGGCCCATGGACTCGACGCCGGTAGACATCCTGATCGGAAGCGACGGCCCCGAGCGTCTTGAGGGTCGCGTCATCCAGTTGCCGCTCCCGTGCAAGCGTTGCCGTTACAACCTGCAGGGGCTCCCGGCTCTGGCGGCTTGTCCCGAATGCGGTGTTTCAGCCAGTCGTTCACTCGAAGCCGTCATTGATCCGACAACTCACAAGCTGCCACCGCTGCTGTCTCCTTCAACCGTGGGCGATGCCCTGATGATGCTGTCGGGCCTGTGTCTTGCGGGCTGCTTCGCATTCACCCTTCACATGGTGTTCCATCTCTCATGGGTGAGTGGAGATCTTCCCGGTCTCGCCAGTCGTCTGGATCGTTTCGGTCTGCTTCTTGCGGCGATCTGCGGGTTGGTCGCATGGTTGCCGTTACTGAGACTGTGGCCATCACCCTCCGGCATGAAGGGATTCGACGGTCGGCGTGGGATCTTGATCGGAGGCTTTGGCCTGGTGCTCTGGATCGGTGGCTGCGTCCTGGCCTGGTTGGTTCGTGGTGATGGTCCCTTCGGCCCTGACCCCATCAATCTGGTTGCCATTCTGGGCGGGGCGTTGTTTCTTCTGGGATTCCGGGCCATCGTCGTGGTCGTCGGACTGCGAAGTCGCGTGTTTCGAACAGACCAGATTCGCAGGCAGAGGATCCGTGATCTCATCATCGGTCTCGGGTTCGTTGCGTTGGGGATCGTGATGGGTTGGATCGGTGACTCGGTCATGGCTTCCAAGTCGGTGAGTTGGCTTGCATTGGGGAAGTTCACCGTTTCCGGCAATGCGATCTCGGGAATGGCATTCGTGGGAATCGCGATGTCGGTCGTTGCAGGTTTCCTGCTGCTGGTGGGACTGGTCTATCTCTGTTTCAACATGTCCTGGGTTCGCCGTGCTCTCAAGTCACCTCCAAGGAGACTGCGTGAGTATCTGAGCGAAGCGGTCTGAGGCCGATCGGTCTGCCAACCTGGCAGGATCAGGCGGTCGTTGACCAAGTCCCTGACACTGGATCCGGATGATGAAGGGCCTGAGTGGGTCACGAAGGCCGGTTTCCAGGTTCCCGGCCATCCACCCGCTGGCGCGGGATTTGAGAGAAGATATGAGGTCCGTCTCCCGGAGCGAGTCTCTCGTGTTCGGGTGATGCGGAAACAAGGAACAGAGGGCAGAAGCAGGAGTACAACCCATGGCTGCCAAGGAACTGGCTTTCGATATCGAGGCCCGCAAGGCGCTGTTGAACGGTGTGGAGAAACTCGCCACCGCCGTGAAATCGACACTCGGACCCCGCGGTCGAAATGCCGTACTTGATAAGAGTTGGGGTGGCCCAAAGGTCACCAAGGACGGCGTCACCGTCGCTGAGGAAATTGAACTGCGAGATCGCGTCGAGAACATCGGCGCTCGGCTTGTCCGTGAAGCAGCTTCGAAGACCAGCAGCGTCGCCGGTGACGGCACGACAACGGCAACAGTGCTCTCCGAAGCCATCTTCAGAGCAGGACTTCGTCACATTGCTGCAGGGGTCGATGCCAATGCGCTGGTCAGAGGCATCAAGATGGCTGTGAACAAGGTGACCTCCGAAATCGAGTCCATGTCCGTTCCAGTCGCTGACAACATCCAGGCAGTGGCGACCATCTCCGCCAACAACGACAAGGAAATCGGCAAGATCATCGCCAAGGCGTTCTCGAAGGTCGGCAAGGATGGCGTGATCACCGTCGAAGAAGGCAAGGGTCTTGAGACCGACGTTGAAGTCGTCGAAGGCATGCAGTTCGATCGAGGCTATCTGAGCCCCAACTTCGTGACGGATTCCGATGCGATGACCGTTGAGCTCGACAAGCCATTGATCCTGATCCACGAAGACAAGATCGATACGGCCCAGAAGCTCGTGCCGCTCCTCGAGAAGATCGTCGAATCCAAGAAGCCTCTTCTGATCATCGCCGAAGACGTCACGGGAGAGGCCCTGTCGACGATGGTGATCAACAAGCTTCGAGGAGTCGCCCAGATCTGTGCCGTGAAGGCGCCTGGTTATGGCGATCGTCGCAAGGCCATGCTGGGAGATCTGGCAGTCTTGACTGGTGGCGAGGCCTTCATGAAGGACCTGAGCGTCGATCTTGAAAAGGTCGGTGTCGCCCAGCTCGGGCGAGCCAAGAAGGTCGTCATCGATGCCGATACCTGCACGATTGTCGAAGGTGTCGGCAAGACGGCAGACATTCAGGGTCGCATCGATCAGATCCGTCGGGAAATCGAAGCTTCCGACTCCGACTACGACCGTGAGAAGCTCCAGGAACGCCTCGCCAAATTGGCTGGCGGCGTGGCTCAGGTCAACGTCGGCGCAGCCAGCGAAGCTGAGCTGAAGGAAAAGAAGGCTCGGGTTGAGGATGCATTGCATTCCACGCGTGCTGCTGTCGAAGAAGGCGTTGTGCCAGGCGGTGGTGTCAGCTTCGTCCGAGCATCGAATGCGATGGCCTCCGTCCGCAAGTCGGCGAAGGGCGATGAGCGTTTCGGTGTCGATACGATCACCGAAGCGTTGTGTATCCCACTCAAGTCCATTGCGAACAACGCGGGTGAAAAAGGTGCTGTTGTCGTTTCGAAGGTTTCGGAAGGCAAAGGCAACTTTGGATTCAATGCGTTGACACGAACGTATGGCGATCTGATGAAGGACGGCGTGATCACGCCTGCCAAGGTCGATCGCTCTGCGATTCAGAATGCGGCTTCTGTCGCATCATTGCTGTTGTCCACCGACTGCATCGTGACCGAGCGTCCATCCGAGGACGACGGCGGTGGCGACCATCACCATGAAGATCCCATGGGTGGCATGGGCGGCATGGGCGGCATGGGCGGCATGGGTGGCATGGGCGGCATGGGTGGCATGGGCGGCATGCCTGGCATGGGCGGAATGGGCTTCTGATCCGTCGATCAGACCCGAGTCCCATTCACAGCAAAGAACAGAACCACAACGGAGATTTACGCATGTCAGTCAAGCCATTGGAAGATCGAGTACTCGTCAAGCCCATTGAGGCCGAGTCCCGTACCGAATCCGGCATCTATCTTCCCGAGTCGGCAAAGGAAAAGCCCATGCAGGGCAAGGTTGTTGCCCTTGGACCAGGAAAGATGCTCGACAACGGTGAGCGCATCAAGCCGGTCGTCAAGAAGGGCGACACCGTGGTGTACAGCAAGTACGCCGGAACCGAGGTTGAAATCAAGAACAAGACGCATCTGATCGTTCGTGAGTCGGAGTTGCTCGGCGTCATCGAGTGATCTGCCTGAGGCAGTTCATATCGATCAACGATGAGATACGGAAGGAAAGCGCATGTCCAGCAAGCAGATGAAATTCGACTCGGAAG
>MDSW01068418.1_pt1 | contig 40542 bp, 32 predicted proteins | sample 811171 | NCBI WGS metagenome assembly MDSW01 (sample SAMN05326641, study PRJNA326480) | marine metagenome | isolation source: seawater | place: Atlantic Ocean: North West | collected 2012 | reverse complement strand
TTAAATTATAGTTTACACTATTTATTTGATCTATGTTTTTACGATAAGATTTAATTAATTTACAATTATTTAGGATCGAATTCTCTTTTGTATTTTCAACACAAACTGAGTCAATATCTATAGCATCTATATATTTTGCTTGTCTTTTTTCAGATAAAATTGCTAATATACCTGTTCCAGAACCTACATCAAGAACTCTCAAACGTTTTAAATCAATCTCTAATAAATAAGACATCATCATTGATGTAGTCTCATGGTGTCCAGTCCCAAAACTCATCTTTGGAGTAATTAAAATTTCATATTGCAAATTCATTGGCTTATGAAAAATAGCTCTTACTCCACAATTTTCAGAAATTCTGATTGGTTTAAAATTCCTTTCCCAATTCTGGTTCCAATTGATCGGCTTAATTAGTTTAGATTTATAGGTAATTTTAAATTTTGGATTTAATAAAACTGAGACTTCAGAAAAAAGAGACTCATTCCAATTATTGTCATATATATAGGCATCTATACCTTTTTTTTTGTGTTCAAATGCATAAAATCCAATTTCACTTAACTCAGCAATTAAAATATCAACACCAATTTTTAAAGGTGAAATTTTAAAATAGAAAACTCGACAAGTCTTTGACATTAAAAAGCGTTGACAATTTTCGCAAAATCTTCAGAATTTAATGATGCTCCACCAACAAGTCCACCATCAACATCAGGTTTGGCAAATATTTCTTTAGCATTATTTGGTTTGACGCTTCCACCATAAATAATAGAAACAGAATTTGCTAAATCACTACCATACTTTTTTGAGATTAAACTGCGAATGAAAAAATGCATTTCTTGAGCCTCTTCAGGAGAAGCAGTTTCACCTGTACCAATAGCCCACACAGGTTCATAAGCAACAATTATCTTATTCCATGATTTTTTTGGTTGAAGAAAAACAGAATTCTCTAATTGGGATTGTACAAATCTAAAATGTTTTTTTGACTTTCTAATACTTAATTCTTCACCAACACAAAATATGACCTCAATATTTTCTTTGATTGCTGTTTCAACTTTTTTTGTTAAAATTTGATCTGTTTCATTAAAAAAAACTCTTCTCTCAGAATGTCCTATAATACTTGTCAATACACCCACACTTTTTATCATTTTAGCTGAAATTTCTCCAGTAAAAGCACCATTTAATTCAAAATGCATATTTTGAGATGCAACCTCTATATTAGAATTTTTAAGCTTTTCATAAGCAATTCCCAACTGAGTATGTGCTGGGCATACAATTACCCTTGTTCCCTTGGAAAAATTAAACTCAATTAATTCATTCAATAATTTAATGGTTTCATAACTTGAATTGTTCATTTTCCAATTACCTGCAACAATTTTTTTTCTCATCTTTAATTTGAATTTACTTGAAGGTGAATTAATGCAAAAACAGAATAATTAATCATATCATGATAATTTGCATCTATACCCTCAGAGACAATAGTTTTTCCTTTATTTTTTTCAATTTGTTTAATTCTCAGTAACTTTTGTAAAATTAAATCAGTTAAAGAACTTACTCGCATTTTTCTCCATGCTTCTCCATAATCATGATTTTTATTAAGCATTAAATTAAATGTAATTTCAAGATGCTTATTATATGCATCCATAGCCTCTTTGAAATTGAGGTCCGGTTGTTCTGAAACTCCAAGTTCAATTTGAATTAAAGCCATTATCGAATAATTAATTATCCCCATAAACTCATCTGATTCAGAATCTAAAATTTTTTGATTATCATTGATTTGCAAACTTCTTATTCTTTGGGCCTTTATATAGATCTGATCAGTTAAAGATTGTAATCTTAAGATTCGCCATGCACAACCATAATCTTTCATTTTATTTTTAAATAATAGCCTGCATTCATCAGTAACCTTAGTATATTGTTGCTCAGTTCTTGACATAGAAAAAATTTATAGTAAATTTCTAAAAATTTTTAACTTATTTTATGAAACTTTTATAAAAGTTCTTCAAAACTAATTATAAATTCATGAGATTAGATTGTAGAGGTAAATTAATTAATTTAAATACACCCAAGATATTAGGCATATTGAATCTAACTCCAGATTCATTTTACGATGGCGGAAAGTTTAATGTTAGAGATAAATCATTAAAACAATGTGAAAAGATGTTAAGAGAAGGAGCAACATTTATTGATGTAGGTGCCATAAGTACAAGACCTGGAGCATCTGATCTAAATTTAGAGACCGAAAAAAAAAGACTTTTTCCAATTTTAGAAGCCTTAATATTAAATTTCCCAAATTCATTGTTTTCAATTGACACCTTTAGACATGAAATTGCTGAAGAATCCCTAAAAATGGGAGCTGTTATGATAAATGATATTTCAGGAGGTAAATTCAGTTCAAAAATGTACGACGTTATTAGTGAATATGATTGTCCATATGTTATGATGCACAGAAAAGGTAAATCAATAAATATGCAAAAAAATCCATACTATGATGATGTAGTTAAAGAAGTAACAAAGTTTTTTAAAAAACAAATTAAAACTGCGAATAACAAAGGAGTCAACAAAATAATTATTGATTTAGGATTTGGATTTGGAAAAACAATTGAACAAAATTTCAAATTATTAAAGGATATGAAAAAATTCAAATCTTTTAAATACCCTATAATGTCAGGTATTTCTAGGAAATCCATGATATGGAAAAAATTGAATATTTCCCCAAAAAATTCTCTAAATGGAACTACTTTTTTACATGCATTTGCATTAAAAGCAGGCTCAAAATTACTTAGAGTTCACGATGTAAAAAAAGCAAAAGAATGTATAGATTTATTGCAAGCACTTAGTTAGTTTTATAATTTTATATTAATTTAAAACATGGAAATACTTGATTTCTTAAATATCAATTTTATTGATTTAATTGACATAGCGCTAGTAGCTTTGTTATTGTTCTCCTTATATAGACTTGTCAAAGGTACTGTTGCAATTAATATTTTTTTAGGAATTGTAATAATCTATATGATATGGAAAATTACGGACCTTCTGAATATGGATGTACTTAGTAATATTCTTGGAAATTTTATAAGTGTCGGTTTTTTTGCGTTAATTGTTGTATTCCAGCAAGAAATAAGAAAATTTTTATTGTTAATTGGCTCATCAAACTTTACTTCAAGAAAAAATGTTTTAAAATATTTTAAATTTTTAAACGATAGCCAAATAAACAATGATACAGATGTGAAACTTATATTAGATTCTTGCTCAAAGATGTCAAAAGAAAAAACTGGAGCAATTATAATTTTGGAAAGAAATACTAACTTAGATTTTATCAAAAATACTGGTGACGTTACAAACATTTTATTATCTAGCCAAATTTTAGAAACTATTTTTTTTAAAAATAGCCCGTTACATGACGGTGCAATATTGATAAAGGATAACTATATAGTTGCTACGAGGGTTGTACTTCCAATTTCTGAAAATTCAAATTTGGCAAAAAAATTTGGATTAAGACACAAAGCGGCTATCGGTATAACTGAAAAAACTGATGTTACTGCCATAGTTGTTTCTGAACAAACCGGTAAAATATCATACTTTAAGGATGGTGATGTGGTCAAATTTGAATCCCAAGGTGAGTTAACTCAGATCATTTTAGAGGATTTAAATTATTGATCTGATTTTGATTTTTTCTAAATTGAATATTATATAGCTTTCTGTATTTTCCACTTTTCTTTTTCATTAATTCAATATGAGTACCCTTTTCTATTATCCTTCCATGTTCTAGGTATATTATTTTATTTGTTTTCTTTATGGTTTCAAGTCTGTGAGCAATAATTATTGAGGTTTTATTTTTCGTTATTTTTGAAATAGCCTTTTGAATAATACTCTCTGAATAAGAATCAATTGATGATGTAGCCTCATCCAATATTAAAATATTTGGATTTATAATAAACACCCTTAAAAAAGCAATAAGTTGTCTTTCACCTGATGACAACATCACTCCTCTTTCTCGAATATTATAATCATAATCATTTGGCAATTTAGATATGAATTCATGAACCCCAATTTCTTTTGCAGCCTTAATTACAAAGTCTTTTGATATGGAATAATCAAACAACGTAACATTTTCATATATAGAGGCTGCAAAAAGGAAAACATCTTGAGGAACTACACTTACAAAATTTCTTAGTGCATTGATTCTAATTTTTCTTATATCCAAATCATCTATTTTTATTTCTCCATTATCAAATTCATAAAAACGAGAAATTAAATTTATAATTGAGGATTTTCCTGCTCCTGTAGGACCAACAATAGCTATACTTTCACCAGCAGAAATATTTAAGTTTAAATCAAATATGATTTGTTGACCTGGTAAATAGGAAAAATTAACATTTTTAAAATTAATTTTACCTTTAATAAAATTTGGGTTTATTGTTCCATTATCTGATATAGAACTTTCTGTTTCTAATATTTTAAAAATTCTTGATGTTGAAACCATACCCATTTGTAATGAATTAAATTTATCTGCTATTTGTCTTAAGGGTCTAAATAGCATTTGTGACATTTGAATAAATAAAAAAATAATTCCCAATGTAACTCCATCGCCAGCACTAACATTTAAACCACCATACCAAACCAATAAACCTATAGTTACAGAAGATGATATTTCAGCCACAGGAAAAAAAATTGAATTAAACCAAACAGTTTTTAACCATGCATTTTTATGCTTCATATTTATTTGCCTAAACATGCTATGATCCAATAACTCACGATTAAATATTTGGACTATCTTAATTCCAGATATTCTTTCTTGAACAAATGAGTTTAGATTAGCAACCTCTTTTCTAACCTCTTCAAATGCAATTTTCATAGACTTTTGAAAAAGACGTGTTGCATAAATAATTATTGGTAAAATTGAAAAAACAATCAAAGATAATTTCCAGTTAACAATTAACATAATTATTATAACCATTGACATTTTTAATAAGTCGGCAATTATCATAAACAAACCCTGAGAAAATATACTTGCAATTGTCTCAATATCATTTACAACTCGAGTAACTAACCTCCCAACTGCAGTATTATCAAAATAACCTAATTTAAAATGTATTATTTTTTTAAATAAATTATTTCTAATATCCTTAATTACATTTTGCCCTAACAAATTTGCATTAAAAACAAAAAGAAACTGAAAAGAAACTTCAAGTATTAAAGTAATCAGCATCATCAGAATAAAAAAAACCATTCCATCATAGTCTTTTTTTGTTATATAATCATCAACTATTACTTTTAAAAAATAAGGAGTTAGTATTGAAAAAACCGAAAGGCTTATGGCATAAATTAATACTAAATAATAATTTAATTTGTAAGGTTTAACAAAACCCATTAACTTTTTAAACAACTTAAGATCAAAAAAATTTACTTTTTTAATATTCATCAAATATATATTGATTCGGGATAAATAACCTTAGTCAAAAACAAACCATTAGCAGGAACAGAATAACCTGCATTACTTCTTTTTTTACTTTGCAAAATTTCTTTTAGATCCTCAATATTTTTTTTTCAATTCCAATCTCTATCAAAGTTCCAACTATTGACCTAACCATATTTCTTAAGAACCTATTTGAACTGATGGTAAAGGTAGCTATGTTTTCAATTTCATTCCAGAATGCTTCCTTAATTTCACAATTGTAATTATCGACGTTAGAATTTGATTTTGAAAAGCATTTAAAATTATGATTACCAATTAAAATATTAGCAGCTAAGTTCATTTTTTTGAAATCTAATTTTTCTCTCAAATAATATTGAAAAGGATAGTTAAATGGGTCTTTTACTTGGCTTATGTAATATTTATAGGTTCTACTAATTGCGTTGAAACGTGCATGTGCAGTGTCTTTTACAGGAATTATTTTATTTACATTTATAGTATTTGGTAGAAGGGAATTTAATTTAAATACAAAATCATTGTTATTTAGGCTTAATTTATTAACATCAAAATGAGCTATCATCTGTTTAGCGTGAACGCCTGTGTCTGTTCTTCCGGCTCCAGAGACAGAAATTTTACTTCTTTGAATAATTGAAATACATTCTTCCAAAGTTTGTTGAACACTTGAAGCATTAATTTGACGTTGCCAACCATGAAATTGACTGCCATTATAACCCAAATCTATAAAAAATCTCAAAAAATTTATTTTTTATGCAAAGATATCTGATTCAAATTTATTTTATTAATTGATTAATGAAAATCGATTGCTAATTTTACTGTAATTATGAAAAAAATTCTTTTACTTTCTGATACTCATGGACATATCGACAGTCAAATTATCAAACATACTAAATGGTCTGATGAAGTATGGCATGCAGGAGATATTGGAGATATAAAAATCATAAAAGAATTAAAAAAATATAGTTTCTTAAGAGCAGTTTATGGAAATATTGATGATAATTTAATCAGGAGCTCATATCCAAAAAATAATATTTTTAAATGTGAGGAATTAAATGTTCTAATAACACATATAGGTGGTTATCCAAATAATTATTCAAAACACGTGCCTGAATTAATTGAAAAAAATAAAATAAAAATTTTTATATCTGGACATTCCCATATACTAAAAATAATCAAGGATGATAAATATAAATTAATGCATTTTAACCCTGGTGCATCTGGAATTTATGGATTTCACAAAAAAAGAACTATGATTAGATTTGAAATAGATAAAAATCAAATTAAAAATCTTTATGTCATAGAATTGGGAGACAGAGGAAAAATTTAACGAATCCGGTCAATAGAATTAATTAACTCCTCATCATTTTTAATTCCTCTATTAGCTCTAATCAAAAAAAATAAATTTGCAACTATTATAAAATATAGGTGATTTAATGTAATTAATCGATCTATTGAAAAAATTATCATTATTAGGTTAAAAAAAATATTGATTCTATTTAATAATAATTGTTTTTTTCTTCTCTTAAACATAATCAACGAGGATAATAAAAGTAAAAATATTGGGATTATATAAAAAGTAATGTTTACAAAGCTGAAAAAAGTAAAAGTCGGAAATGAACTAAACTTATACGTGTGTGAAATCAAATATGTTAAATTGATTAATATCAAAATAAGTAAATATAAGTTTTGAATTCTTTGTATCATATCAGAAATTTATTAAAATTACGCATTTTAAATTATGTAGTTTAAAATAATTATTTGTAATATTGTAGTGACTTTACATTTGGGACAATTTACTCCATGTCCCTATCTACTGTCTTTTACTTAACAAATCACTTTTAAAATACCAAATAAATTTTATGTTTGAAATAAACGCTTTAAAAAGCAAAAAACTGCAGGAACTACAAGAGATTGCTAAATCTATCGGTCTTAAAAATATTTCGAGTCAAAAAAAACAAGAACTCATATATGAAATAATTGATCAAATATCTGCCAACCCAAATATTATTCCAAAAACAGAAGGAAAATTGAAAGAAAATAAGATTGATGATCCATTAGCAAATAAATCTATAACAAATACTAATGAAAATATAAAAATCAAGAATTCTTCAACTTCAAAACAGATTAGAAAAGATAATGCCCAAAAAAACATAGCAAATAAAGATAGTATTAAAACCAAACATTTTCAGAATAAAAACAATAATCAGAGAAAAGATTCAAATCATAATAGAGATAACAGAAACCGATATAGAGAACCTGATTTTGAGTTTGAAGGAATAATCAAAACCGAAGGTGTTCTAGAAAAAATGCAGGAAGGTTATGGGTTTTTAAGATCATCGGACTATCATTATCTGTCATCTCCAGATGATGTGTATGTCTCTCAATCCCAAATAAGATTATTCGGATTAAAAACTGGTGACACAGTTCTAGGTGCAGTTAGGCCTCCAAAAGAAGGAGAAAAATACTTCCCACTTATAAAAGTTGATAAGATTAATGGTTTAGATCCAAAAGTTGTAAGAGATAGAGTATCCTTTAAACACCTAACACCTTTGTTTCCCGAAGAAAAGTTTAAACTAGCAGAAAAACAAAATACTGTTTCAACCAGAATAATTGATTTATTTTGTCCAATTGGTAAAGGTCAAAGAGGTATGATTGTCTCTCAACCTAAAACAGGAAAAACTATGCTTCTAAAAGATATAGCTAATGCAATTTCAGCAAATCATCCTGAAGTTTACCAAATCATTCTTCTAATTGATGAAAGACCTGAGGAAGTTACTGACATGCAAAGAAATGTAGATGGAGAGGTAGTCGCTTCAACATTCGATGAACCTGCTGATAGACACGTTAAAGTAGCAAATATAGTTTTAGAAAAAGCCAAAAGACTTGTTGAATCTGGACACGATGTTGTTATTTTATTAGATTCTATTACTAGACTTGCTAGAGCATATAATACGGTTCAACCGGCATCTGGAAAAATTTTAAGCGGTGGTGTTGATGCAAACGCACTTCATAAACCAAAAAGATTTTTTGGTGCTGCTAGAAATATCGAAAATGGTGGTTCACTTTCTATAATTGCTACTGCTCTTACAGAAACTGGTTCTAAAATGGATGAAGTAATATTTGAAGAATTTAAGGGTACTGGAAATATGGAACTTCAACTGGACAGGAGAATATCAAACAGAAGGCTTTTTCCTGCAATTGATTTAGTCTCATCTAGTACTAGAAGGGATGATTTGCTATTGGACGAGGCTACAATACAAAGAATGTGGATTATGAGGAAATATTTGGCGGATATGAATCCTGTCGAAGCTATGGAATTCATAATAGATAAATTTAAAAGAACTGAAAATAATGAAGAGTTCTTAATTTCTATGAATTCCTAATAAAATCTATTAAAGAGATGAAGCGTGCTTCGTTATTTTAGATTTAAGATTAGCAGCTTTATTTGAGTGAATTATGTTTTTCTTAGCCAACTTATCTATCATTGAAATTATAAAGGGTATCTTCTTTTGAGCTTCTTTCTTCTTAGTTAGTGATTTAAAATCTCTTATTGCATTTCTGGTTGTCTTGTGCTGAAAACGATTTCTTTGACGTTTCTTTTCGTCAGAACGAATTCTTTTTAATGCAGATTTGTGATTTGCCATATAAATTATTTTTTGTAGCCCCTAGGGGAATCGAACCCCTCTTTCTAGGATGAAAACCTAACGTCCTAACCGATAGACGAAGGGGCCTAAAATTATTTTGCAAATTTAACGGAAAATTAGAATTGAACAAGAATTCTATTTTAAAATTTCAAATAAATATTTTAATAAGCTTTTGCAAATAAAACTCTCTGAATTGATCGTTTTCCTGAATAAACACATACTCCTTCCTCTTTTATGTTATTAAAAGGAATACACCGAATCGAAGCTTTTGTTTTCTTTTTTATAATTTCCTCGGTATCTCGAGTTCCATCCCAATGAGCAGAAATAAATCCCCCTTTTTCATTTATTATATTTTGAAATTCAATAAATGAATTTACTTCAGTAATATTATTGTTTCTAAAAATTAATGCCTTTTGGTAGAGAGATTTTTGAATATCTAAAAGGGTTTTATCGACTACATTAACTACATCTTTTATTTTAATAGTTGACTTAGTTAAGGTATCTCTTCTTGCCAACTCAATTAAATTATTTTTTAAATCCCTAGCACCAACAACTATTCTTAAAGGCACTCCCTTTAACTCGTATTCGTTAAATTTATAGCCCGGTTTAAAATTATTACGATTATCAAATTTTACAGAAAAACCTTTTAATTCGATTTCTTTTTTAATTTTTATGGCTACTTTAGAAATATTTTTTAATTCTTCCTCACCTTTATAAACAGGAATAATAACAACTTGTGTTGGTGCAATCTTTGGCGGTAAGATCAAACCTTTATCATCACTATGAGTCATTATTAAAGCTCCCATCAATCTGGTCGAAACTCCCCATGAAGTAGCCCAAACGTAATCAAGTTTTCCTTCTTTATTTGAATACTTAACATTAAAAGCCTTTGCGAAGTTTTGACCTAAATAATGGCTTGTTCCAGCTTGTAAAGCTTTACCATCTTGCATAAGAGCTTCAATACAATAAGTATCCAAGGCTCCAGCAAATCTTTCAGATTCAGATTTATTTCCCTTTATTACAGGCATTGCCATAAAGTTTTCTGAAAAATCTGCATAAATGTCGTTCATTTGTTTAGCCTCCTTTACAGCTTCTTCCTTTGTAGAATGTGCAGTATGTCCTTCTTGCCACAGAAACTCAGAAGTACGCAGAAAAAGTCTAGTTCTCATTTCCCATCTTACAACATTAGCCCACTGATTAATAAGTATTGGCAAATCACGATACGATTGAACCCAATTTTTAAAAGTATTCCATATAATTGCCTCGGATGTAGGCCTAACAACTAATTCCTCTTCTAATTTGGCATCTGGATCAACAATTAGTTTTCCTTTATTTAATTCATCATTTTTCAACCTATAATGAGTAACAATAGCACATTCTTTTGCAAAACCCTCAGCATTTTTTTCTTCGGCTTCAAATAAACTTTTTGGGACAAATAATGGAAAATAGGCATTTTGATGACCTGTAGCCTTAAACATCCTATCAAGTTCTGCCTGCATTTTTTCCCATATTGCATAGCCATAGGGTTTAATTACCATACAACCTCTTACGGATGAGTTTTCAGCTAAATCAGCCTTAACCACTATTTCATTATACCATTTAGAATAATCTTCTTTTCTAGATGTCATTTTTTATATGTCATTATTCAAATTTTCTAAAAATAAATTTTAAAGATTTTTTACTTGTTTTTTAAAATTATAATTTTTTGGCACAAAATTTGCCTATATTTATATGGAGTGCAAATTAAGGCTTTTGATCGAGCATCTAAAATGATAATTATGAAAAATATGTTACTTAAGAATTTTCTAACTTTCTTACCTATTATATTTCTAGTTTTCGTTGGATGTGGTCCTTTTCAAAATGTTTCTTATTATGATGCTGATGGAATTTATAACAACTCTGAAGATCTTGAAAAAAAAGTAACTGAAATTAAACAAGGAAAATACTATCAAAAGTATTTCAAAGACTTCGGATTCGCTACACCTCAATACAACCTGAGAGATAATTCTCCTAACCTACAAATGGGTTTTAATAACGATCTAGATTATTTCAATTTCGATTATTGGAATAATGTGTTTCCCTTTTGGAGTCCATACAATAGGTTCTATTACAACAGACTTTACTCGTTTAATAGATTCTCCTGGCCAAGATACAGTAGATTTATGTCTTTTGGATTCCAAAGTCTTTTCTTTAGGCACCCACTTGACTATGGATTTAATTTTTATGCCTTCAATCCACTTGGAATAAATTATGGTGTGGGTGATCCATTTTTTCAATCATGGTCATGGGGATTATTCCCTTGGCGCTCACCTATACCTTTTGGTTGGGTAGGTTATTCTAACTGGAATAACTGGAATGCTTATTCCATGAGAGGAAATAACTTTGTTTCTTACAATAGAGGAAGTGGAAATATAGTAGATTATACAAACAGACGTAATTATCCAATTTCATCCTCAGATAATAGATCTTCAATTGGGGAATCTAATTACAATAGAGGAGTAAATAAACGTAACTTGAATAATGAAGGCTCAAGAAATCAAATATCAAATGGAAGGGTTAATAATTCAATGAACGGAGACGGTATTGAGAATAGACCTGGTATTAACCGAAATAATTTAAGTCGATTTAATAATTTCAACAATTCTTCCCAAAATAGATCTTTTAACAGAAATAATTATTCTAATCCGAGTAATAACTCTTTTAATAGATCAAATAATTACGGTGGAGGAAGATCTATGAATCAAAACAGATCCTTTTCAGGATCAAGATCTTCTGGTGCATCCAGATCCTCAGGAGGAGGAAGGTCTTCGGGTGGTAGATCCTCAGGGGGAAGGGGTAATCAAAAATAGAAACCTAATCCGATAATTAAATATGAACAAAAGTTTATTTTTTGCAATTTTTGTTGTGTTACTATGTATTTCTAATTTAAATGCTCAAACTTCAGAGGAGGCATTCAATTATAGTTCATCTGGAGTTTTTGGATCAGCTCGCTATGTTTCAATGGGTGGTGCCTTTGGATCATTAGGTGCTGATTTAAGTTCAATAAGTAATAATCCTGCCTCTGCAGCAGTTTTCTTATTACCTGAGATTGGTTTAAGCCAAGAAATCAGCGCATCTGAAACGTTAGTTCTTGGAGAAACAAGAAATAGTAAAATTAATTTATCTGACTCATCATTAAATCAGTTTGGTTTTGTTATTCCCTTTAGAAATATTAATGATGGACCATTTAAACTGTTAAATTTTAGCTTGAATATTCAAAAAGAACAGGATTTTAAAAATCAAATTAGCTCAATTGCAACAAGGGGTATTGGGTTAGATCAATTTTTCACTAATAACGCACAAGGTGTTCCATTGGACAATCTGGAAACAAGAGAAAATGAAACATTAAATGATTTATATGTTTTTCTTGGTAACAATCAAGGATATGCTGTTCAACAAGCATTTTTAGGTTATAATACTTATTTATTTGACCCTATATCAAATGACCTAAACAATTCAAATTATATATCTGCTGCATCCTATGATCAAGTTGAACATGATTATTATGTTAATAAAACAGGAGATCATAAAAAATACTCTTGGACCATAGCAACCCAATATAATAATTCAATTTACATTGGGGTTAGTATCAATACACATGATATATATTCATATGAACTGTCAAATATAGTTGAAACAGGATTTAATGAAAATTCTGAAATTCAAAGGGTTCATTTTAATAATGAATTAATTGTTGAAGGAAATGGTATTTCTGCACAAATTGGTCTTATAGGTAAACTTCAAAATAATATAAGGCTTGGTTTGACTTATCAATCTGCAACCAAATTTTCTATGATTGAAACTTCCAACCAACAACTTGCAGTAGATCGCTATGAAGATCAAATTCTTCTAAGAAATGAAGTCAATCCAAATACATCAAATATTTCTGAATATGATTTTTCAATTCCAAGTAGGACATCACTTAGCCTATCTTATATCTTTGGATCTAATGGTATTTTGTCCACTGAATACAGTTTTAAAAACTATGGAAATATGAATTTTCAATCTGGATCAAATCAATATTTAAGATCATTAAACAATGAAATTTCCTCCAGTTATAAAAATGCATCTTTAATAAAAATTGGAGGTGAATATAGAATAAAAGCCTTAAGTGTCAGAAGTGGTTATTATTCCGAGGAAAACAGCTTAATTATTGGGAATAATTCTCAATCTGCTTTGACATTTGGTCTAGGATATAATTTTGGAGCAAGTCTTTTAAGTCTTGGATTAATTAATTCAAAAATAAACATTAATAGATCACTTATAACTTCGGGAATAAATGACAATATACTAGCCGAAAAAAAACATACAATTTTAGTGATCTCCTATAATTTCAAGCTTTAATCAATAGCATTTTTTATAATATTATTTTTGATAGAATTACTTATCTTTGCAAAATCACACATATACATATGAAAATAGATAAAAAACTAGAAGAGGTTTTATTAAATAAAGACGAAGAATTGGATCATCCGTTAAGTTCAAAAGAAACCCCAATTCGTAAAGATGCTTTTAATAAAACTGATGATGAAAAAATTTCGTTAATAACCGATAAGGTAAATGATATACTCCATATTTTAGGGATGGATCTGACAGATGATAGTATCAAAGGTACTCCAAACCGAGTTGCAAAAATGTTTGTTAATGAAATATTTGGTGGCTTAAGCCCCAAAAAAAAACCCAAAGCATCAGTTTTTGATAATAAATATAAATATGGTGAGATGTTAGTTGAAAAAAATATTAATCTTTATTCTACATGTGAGCACCATTTATTACCAATTGTTGGAAAAGCTCATGTTGCATATGTATCCAATGGGACTGTTGTTGGCCTTTCAAAAATGAATAGAATCGTTGATTATTTTGCAAAAAGACCACAAGTTCAGGAAAGACTAACATTACAAATTGTTGAAGAATTACAAAAGGTGTTAAATACTCAAGATGTAGCATGTGTAATTGATGCAAAACATTTATGTGTAAATTCAAGAGGTATTGGTGATATTGGTTGTAGTACAATAACTAGTGAATTCGGTGGAATTTTTAAAAGTCCTACGAAAAAACAAGAATTTTTAAAATATATTCAACTCTCTACGGATTTTAATGGATAACCTAAGGATCTATAATACCTTAAAATCAAAGAAAGAAAATTTTACACCAATTGTAAAGGATAAGGTTGGCATGTATGTATGTGGCCCAACAGTTTACAGCAATGTTCATCTTGGTAATTGTAGAACTTTTATCTCGTTTGATTTAATCTTCAGATATCTTATCCATTTAGGGTACAAAGTTAGATATGTTAGAAACATTACCGATGTGGGTCATATTGAAAATGATGATGATCAGGGAGAGGATAAAATAAATAAAAAAGCTAGATTAGAAAAAATTGAACCAATGGAGATTGTTCAAAAATATACTGTTGATTTTCATGACACTATGAAGCAGTTTAATACTTTACCTCCTAGTATTGAGCCCACAGCTACAGGACACATAATTGAACAGATAGAGTTGATAAAAAAAATAATAAATGAAGGAATTGGATATGAAAAAAACGGATCGGTTTATTTTGATGTTAACAAGTTTAACAGGAAGTCAAATTATGGTAAACTCTCTAAAAGAAAATTGGAAGATTTAATTACTAATACAAGGTCTCTTGATGGTCAAGATGACAAAAATAATCCTGAAGATTTTGCTTTATGGAAAAAAGCAGAACCAGAACATATTATGCGATGGCCATCCCCTTGGGGTAATGGATTTCCTGGTTGGCATCTTGAATGTACAGCCATGAGTTCTAAATACTTAGGTGATAGGTTTGATATTCATGGAGGTGGAATAGATTTGAAATTTCCTCATCACGAATGTGAAATTGCTCAATCTGAATCTATTAATTCTAAAAGCCCTGTAAACTTTTGGATTCATACAAATATGATGACTTTGAACGGAAAAAAAATGTCAAAATCGACAGGGAACAATATCCTTCCAAAAGATTTGATTTCAGGTAACAACAGCATTTTTCAAAATGTGTTTTCTCCATCAGTAATTAAATTTTACTTTTTTCAAGCTCACTACAGAAGTATCCTAGACCTTACTGAATCAGCCCTGCTTTCATCAGAAAAGGGCTACAATAAATTAATGGAAAGTATTGAATTATTGGATAGTTTGAAAGTTAGTGGAGAATCTAACTTTAATTTCAATAAGTGGATTAAAGACTGTTATAATGCAATGAATGATGATTTCAACAGTCCAATACTAATTTCAAAATTATTTGAAATAGTAAAACTAATAAATTCAGTTAAAAATGGAACCGAACAAATTTCAAAAAAACAAAAAGACTTACTGATAAATCACCTTAATATTTTTGTTTTCGAAATACTTGGACTAACTAAACCAAATAATATTAAAAATAACAGTGGTTTAGCCGAAAATACTATCAAAATACTTCTTAAATTAAGAGATAAAGCTAGAATAAATAAAGATTTTGAAACAGCAGACCTAATTAGAAATGAATTAAATGATATTGGAATTGAATTAGAAGATACTAAAAATGAATCATCCTTTAACATTAAATAAAGATGAAATGGATTAGAGATATTACTAGTGCTCCATTTTTATTTTTGATTTTTTTATATCAAAAACTTATTTCCCCAATACTTGGTCCCAAGTGTAGATTCTCTCCGACATGTTCAGTTTACTCTGCTGAATCAATTAAAAAATATGGAATAATAAAAGGCTCATGGCTTAGTATCAATAGAATATTAAAGTGTCACCCTTGGGGTGGTAACGGTTATGATCCTGTTCCTTAAACTTTAATTATAAATAATGACATATATGAATAAAATTCAGTTAATTCAAATCAGTTGGTCACCAAATGAAACTTTATTTGAAATTGGATCATTTGGACTACATTATTATAGCCTAATGTTTGTTTTAGCTTTTACCATTGGATATAAAATAGTTGAAAAATATTTTGAGGATGAAAAAATATCAAAAGAGTATTTAGAGCCATTATTTGTATATATGGTCTTTTCCACCCTAATTGGTGCTAGACTAGGTGAAGTTTTTTTCTACAGTTGGGATTATTATCAAAATCATTTATTAGAGATTCTATTGCCAATCAGAGAGAATAATAATAAGTCACTATTTGGTTTTATAAATGGATATGAATTTACAGGATTTAGAGGTTTAGCAAGTCATGGTGCAGCATTAGGTATTATATTTGGCATTATAATCTTTCAGTTAAATTATAAATTAAAATCTACACTATGGATATTTGATAAATTAACTGTTCCAGTTACTCTTGGTGGTGTTTTTATTAGAATTGGTAATTTTATTAACTCTGAAATTTTAGGAACATACACCAATTCAAACTTTGGGATAGTTTTTGAAAACAGAGGTGAAATATTACCTAGACATCCAGCTCAACTATATGAATCGCTTGGTTATCTTATTTTGTTTTTAATTCTGAGAAAAATATATTATAAAGTAAATCATATTCAGGGCTATCTTTTAGGTTGTTTTCTTTCAGGAATATTTAGCATAAGATTTTTTGTTGAGTATGTAAAAGAAAGTCAAGGCGGGTTCGAGGAAAGTCTTCCTTTATTATCAACTGGACAATGGTTAAGTATTCCACTGATAATCTCAGGAGTCTTGATTATTTTATATGTCAACTCAAAAAAAAAAGTGGTTTAGACACTTAATTAATTTTTGGTTTCAACCATCTTTTTTTTTATGGTATCGAACATTATTGGAGTGGCGATGAAAACTGAAGAATAAGTACCAATAATTACACCCACAATCAATGCAAACATAAAGCCTCTGATTGATTCACCTCCATAGATGAATATAGCTAAGAGAACAATTAAAGTGGTTAGGGAAGTATTTAGTGTCCTGCTTAGCGTGTTATTTAATGCGGTATTCAAAGTTACATTAAGTGACCATTTAGGGTGTTCATTTATATATTCTCTTATTCTATCAAAAACTACAACTGTATCATTTAAAGAATAACCTATCACAGTCAAAACAGCTGCAATGAATGCTTGATTTATCTCCATATTGAAAGGCATAATTTTATAGGTCAAGGAAAATATTCCAAGTACTATTAAAATATCATGGAAAACAGCAGAAACTGCACCCAAGGAATATTGCCATCTTCTAAATCTTATAAGTATGTACAAAAAAACTACAATTAGTGAGCCAATTATAGCTAAAAAGGAATTGTTTTTTATATCATCAGCTATTGTAGGTCCAACTTTTATAGATGACATAATTCCTACTTGCTTTTCATCAGATCCATTCACGAAATCATCGTACGATAAAGAAGAAGGAAGTTTATTTTTTAAGGAATTATATAGTTTTTCTTGAATTTCGTTATCAACTTCAATACCCTCAACATCAACTTTATATTTGGTAGTAATCTTTAATTGATTGGCTTCACCAAATGTTTTAACCTCGGCGCTACCATATTCCGATATTAAATTCTTTTGAATCTCTGAGGGGTTTATGGGGTTTTCAAAGCGAACTGTGTAAGATCTTCCTCCGACGAAATCTACCCCTTGATTAAGGCCAATTGATGCTAATGAAAAAATACTAATAAATAAAAAAACTGTTGAAAAAGAATATGATAGTTTTCTCAACTGTATAAACGAAATTTTAAAATTACTAAATAAATTTTTGGTTCTTTTTGTTCCAAATACAACTGTTTTTCCATTTGATATCTTTGAATCTATTAAAATTCTGGTAATAAAAATAGCAGTAAATAAAGAGGTTACTATACCGATTAAAAGAGTTGTTGCAAAACCTTTAATTGGTCCAGTACCAAAAATAAATAGAATAAATGCTGTTAAGCCAGTAGTTATATTTGCATCTAAAATGGATGACAATGCACTGTTAAATCCATCAGAAACTGCTTTGATTTGACCTTTTCCTTTTTTAAATTCTTCTTTAATTCTCTCAAAAATCAAAACATTGGCATCGACAGATATACCAATGGTTAGTACAATACCAGCAATTCCAGGTAATGTTAAAACTGCACCAAGTCCTGCAAGAACTCCAAAAATCAATAAAATATTTAACACCAAGGCTATATTAGCAAAAATTCCAGATGATCCATAGTAAAAAATCATCCATAATAAAACTAAAATTAAAGCTATTATAAAAGAATATATACCAGATTCTATTGCTTCTCTTCCAAGTGAGGGTCCAACAATCTCAGATTGAATAATTTCAGCAGATGCAGGTAGTTTACCAGCTCTAAGAACATTTGCAAGATCTATTGCCTCATTTAATGTAAAATCTCCAGTTATTTCTGATCTACCTCCAGATATTGCTCCTCTTGATACACCAGGAGCAGAATAGACTATATCATCCAATACTATTGCTATACTACTTGATTGTTTATAAGCTTTTTCAGTTAGATTTTCCCATACCCTGGCACCTTTTGCGTTCATTTGCATATTTACAGCTGCGTTTCCTAATGCATCGTATGATTGAACAGCATCAACCACAACTCCACCACTCAGAGGAGCTATTCCATCTCGATTTGATTTTAGAACATATAAGTCGACTACATCAGAATCGGGAGATTTTTTTCCCCATACAAATTTGATATATCTAAATTGTGCTGGCAGTACTCTCCTAACCTCTGGCAAGTCTAAGTAATTTGAAATTTCTTGCTTGTCTTTATCTAAAAATTGAGCTAAAACCGGACCTCCTCCCTGAAAATTAAATCCTACAACTAAATCCAGAATTGGATTATTCTCTTTTGTGATAGAGTCGTTTTTTACTACATCAGCCAATAACTCATCTATTTGAGATTCCTGAGTATCTTGTTTTGGTTTATCGTTATTTTTACCTTGTTTTAACTTTACAACCTCATTTGCGTCAATTAAAAACGAACTAAGTTGATCGCTTTTTACAGTTTCCCAAAATTCTAATTGAGCAGTGCTTTGTAATAAATTTTTTATTCTACCAACATCTTTTGCACCGGGGAGTTCAACTAGAATCCTCCCTGATGAACCAAGTCTTTGAATATTTGGCTGAGTTACTCCGAATTTATCAATTCTTTTTCTCAAAACTTCAAATGCAGACACAATAGATTCATCAACTTTTCTTCTAATAACTGATTGAACTTCTATATCTGTCATTTCAAAATTTATTTCATCACTAAGGGTCTTGTTTCCGTAAATTGAAGGGTCAGACAATGACTCGTTTTTTTTATTTTTATCAAAGGCAATAAAAAAAGATTCAACATATGGCTCATCGCTACTTTTTTGAAGCAAGTCAGCTTCATCTAGCGATTGGTTGAAAACCTGATCTTTAGTATTCTCAGCCAAACCCTTTAATACATCTCGAATCGAAATTTGTAAAATAACATTTATACCTCCTTTTAAATCCAATCCTTTGTTTAGCTCTTTATTTTTTGCATCGTTGTAAGAAGTAAAACCATAAAGACCAATATCTCCAATTGAATCTAAATAAGAATTGTAAATATTATTTCGCAGCTCTAAATAATTTTCTTTGGATTCAGAAATTATATTATTTGAATAATCACGAGCTTTTTTTTCCTGATTACTTGCAATAAAAGTAAAGGAAAGCTGATATAAACTAACTAATCCGAATAGAATAGCAAAAGTACGAACTAAGGAATTATTTTGCATTTTAATTTTTTGTGCATTGTTTCAGCCTGCAAATATAAACTTTAACATAGTCATTAGCAACTTGCTAAAAGATTTTAAAAAAAATTTGAGTTAAAGAAAAAACTAATTGAATAAATTTTTGAGAGAAGAGTTCATTTGTTTCACTGAATCTGCACTCTGATGAAGTTTTTCTTTCTCAATATCAGTCAAATTAATTTCAATTATTTCTTCTACACCAGATTTTCCAATAATTACAGGTACACCAATACATATATCATTTAAACCGTATTCACCATTTAACATTACAGAACAAGGAATAATCTTTTTTTGATCATTCAATATACTATCAACTAAATATGATACAGATGCTCCTGGAGCATACCATGCCGATGTTCCGAGAAGTTTAGTTAGTGTTGCACCACCGACCATAGTTTCTGCTGATATTTTGTCTAAAGTCTTATCACTCAAAAAACTAGAAATAGGTATTCCGTTGTAAGTAGCAAGTCGAGTTAACGGTATCATTGTTGTGTCACCATGACCACCAATAACCATTGCATCTATATCACTTGATGGCTTACCTAATTCTTTAGATATATATGTTTTAAATCGAGAGCTGTCTAGGGCGCCTCCCATACCAATAATTTTATTTTCATTAATACCTGTTGATTTGATAGCTAAATATGTCATTGTATCCATAGGATTAGATACCACTACAATGACTGCTTCAGGAGAATATTTTAAAATATTAGTAGTAACTGATTCAACTATACCAGCATTAATTCCAATTAACTCCTCTCTTGTCATTCCGGGTTTTCTTGGGATCCCGGATGTTATAACAATAACGTCGCTTTGGGCTGTGGCGGCGTAATTGTTGGTTACACCTGTAATTCTTGAATTAAAACCCAAGGTTGTTGATGTTTGAGATAAATCAAGAGCTTTTCCTTCTGCTAAACCATCTTTAATGTCAAGTAAAACAACATCACTAGCTATGTTTTTTATTGCAATGTATTCTGCACAGGATGATCCAACATTACCAGCCCCAACTATAGTTGCTTTCATGAATAAATAAATTTTATATTTTAAACATCAATTTTTGCATAAACTGCATTTTTTTCTATAAACTCTCTTCTTGGTGGAACCTCATCACCCATTAGCATTGTAAAAACCCTGTCTGCTTCACTTGGAGCATCAATTGTTACCCTCCTCAATGTCCTAAAATCAGGATCCATTGTTGTATCCCACAATTGTTCAGCATTCATCTCTCCAAGTCCTTTATATCTTTGCACTGAGGCACCTTGTCCGAATTCTAAAACTAATTTATCTCTCTGGTCATCATTCCATGCATATTTTTTTTTGGAACCTTTTTTAACAAGATATAACGGTGGAGTAGCAATGTAAACATATCCCAATTCAATTAATTCTTTCATATATCTAAAAAAGAAAGTTAAAATAAGAGTTGAAATATGACTACCATCTACATCAGCATCACACATTATTACTATTTTGTGGTATCTCAACTTTTCAATGTTTAATGCCTTAGAATCCTCATCAGTTCCAATGGTAACTCCTAATGCAGTATATATATTACGGATTTCTTCATTTTCAAAAACTTTATGTTGCATAGCTTTCTCAACATTCAATATTTTCCCTCTGAGAGGAAGGATAGCTTGAAAATTTCTATCTCTTCCTTGTTTTGCTGTTCCACCTGCTGAATCTCCCTCTACTAGAAAAACTTCACATAATGAAGGATCTTGTTCAGAACAATCAGATAGTTTTCCAGGAAGACCGCCACCACTCATAACAGATTTTCTCTGTACCATTTCTCTAGCCTTTCTAGCGGCATGCCTTGCTTGAGCAGCTAAGATTACTTTTTGAACAATAATTTTTGCATCATTAGGATGTTCCTCCAAATAATTCTCCAACATTTCAGAAACTGCTTGAGAAACAGCAGATGAAACTTCTCTGTTACCCAATTTGGTTTTTGTTTGTCCTTCAAATTGAGGTTCCGCTACCTTTACAGAAATTATTGCGGTTAAACCTTCCCTAAAATCATCACCGGAAATTTCAAATTTAAGTTTATCAAGTAATCCAGATGAATCAGCATATTTCTTTAGAGTAGAAGTAAGACCTCTTCTAAATCCAGAAAGGTGAGTACCTCCCTCGTGGGTGTTTATATTGTTAACATAGGAGTGGAGATTTTCAGAGTACGAAGTGTTATATATCATAGCTACTTCTACTGGAATATTGTGTTTTTCACCTTCAATAGAAATAACATTTTCAATAATTGGCTCGCGATGTTCATCTAAAAATTGAATAAATTCCTTCAATCCATCCTTGGAAAAGAAGGTTTCGCTTAAGTATTCCCCTTTATTGTCTTTTTGTCTAAGATCCTTAATTGATAAAGAAATACCCTTGTTTAAATATGATAACTCTCTAAGTCTTTGAGATAAAGTTTCATAATTATACTCAATTGTTTGATTAAATATTTCTGAATCAGGTTTAAAAGTGACCAGGGTTCCTCTTTTTTGAGATGTTCCAACTTCCTTTACTGGAGACAAAGGTTTTCCTCTCTCGTATATTTGTTCCCAAACTTTTCCATCTCTGTAGACTGTTGCTTTCAATGATGAAGATAAAGCATTTACACATGAAACTCCTACACCGTGAAGACCTCCAGAAACCTTATATGAATCTTTATCAAACTTGCCTCCTGCTCCAATCTTGGTCATAACAACCTCTAATGCAGAAACTCCTTCTTTCTTGTGAATTCCAACTGGTATCCCTCTTCCATTATCTTCAGTAGTAATTGAATTATCTTCATTTATTGTGACAGATATTTTATCACAATGACCAGCTAATGCCTCATCAATAGAATTATCAACAACCTCATATACTAGGTGATGTAGACCCCTTAAACCTACGTCTCCAATGTACATTGATGGTCTTTTTCTGACATGCTCCATACCCTCTAGGGCTTGAATACTATCTGCAGAATATTTTTGGTTTTTTTTTGGCTCAGTCATAATTGTAAGAGCTTATATTGAGTGGTAATTTATGTTAAATAAATATACGAAAAAAGGTAGGCTATTATTGGTGTTAACAAATAAAACTAAGCATGAGTTATCAACAATTTATGGGAACAATAATTTAAAAAATTAATAGCTATTATCATGAATTTTCTTTACTGCTCTACCGCTTGGATCATTTTGATTCTTGAATGCTTCATCCCATTCTAATGCAATAGGAGTGCTGCAAGCAACTGAGGGAACAGATGGAACACTTAAGGCCGCTCCATCACTTGGAAAGTGCTCTTCAAAAATTTCTCTGTAATAGAACTCTTCTTTATTTTGAGGTGTTTGTTTTGGAAATCTAAAATGAGCATTTTTAATCATTTTATTTGAAATATTTTTTTCAACAGTTTTTTTAAGTGTATCTATCCAACCATATCCAACTCCATCAGAGAACTGCTCTTTCTGTCTCCATGCCACTGATTTTGGTAAATACGATTCAAAGGCTTTTCTTAAAACCCATTTTTCCATTCTTTTGGAGGTAATCATTTTATCCTTGGGGTTCAATCGCATTGCAACATCAATAAATTCCTTATCTAAAAAAGGAACTCTGCCTTCAATTCCCCAAGCTGCCAAAGATTTATTTGCTCTTAAACAGTCGTACTGATGAAGTTTATTGAGTTTTCTAACAGTCTCATCATGGAAATCCTTTGCTGAAGGAGCCTTGTGAAAATATAAATATCCTCCAAAAAGCTCATCGGCTCCTTCACCTGAAAGAACCATTTTTATACCCAAGGATTTAATAGCTCTTGCCATCAAAAACATCGGCGTTGATGCTCTCACGGTAGTTACATCATAAGTCTCAAGATGATATATTACTTCTCTGATTGCGTCAAGGCCTTCCTGAATTGTAAATTTTATTTCATGATGGATAGTTCCAATGTGATCAGCTACTAGCTTTGCGGCTTTTAAGTCAGGTGATCCTTCAAGTCCAACGGAAAATGAATGTAATTGAGGCCACCAAGCACTTTGTTTATCATCAGATTCAATCCTTTTGGATGCAAATTTTTTCGCTAAGGCTGAAGTGATGGAAGAATCTAGTCCTCCGGAAAGTAGAACCCCATATGGAACATCACTCATTAATTGTCTGTGAACAGCATTTGAGAGTGCATCATGAAGATCTTCTATTGAAGTTTGATTATTTTTGACATTTTCATATATAAACCAATCTTTATTATACCATTTAACCGGGGAGTTATCTGTATTGGTGAGATAGTGTCCTGGAGGAAAAAGTTGAATTTTTCCACATACACCCTCAAGAGATTTTAGTTCAGAAGCAACGAAAAAAGTTCCATTTTTATCCCAACCCATATAGAGTGGTATTATCCCCATATGATCTCTTGCAACTATGTAATCATTTGTATTTTTATTGTAAAGTGTGAAAGAGAAAATTCCATTTAAATGATTTATAAAATCTAATCCCATTTTTTTATATAAAGGAATTATAACTTCACAATCAGATTTAGTCTTAAATGGATAATCGTTTACATATTTAACTCTTAATTCTTCATGATTATAAATTTCACCGTTAACTGCGAGGATTAATGATCCATCATCGCTAAATAAGGGTTGCTGACCAGATGTTGGATCAACGATAGCGAGTCGTTCATGAGCAATAATTGAATTCTTGTCGGAGTATATCCCACTCCAATCAGGACCTCTGTGCCTGACCTTTTTGGACATTTTTAAAATTTGAGGTCTTAACTTTGATGATGAAGATTTTAAATCAAAAGCGCAAACAATTCCACACATATTCCAATTTTTCTGTAAAAATAAACAATAATAAATAAATTAAATTAAATATTTTAAAATGATATAAAAAATAAATTAAAATATATAAATGAATTAAAAAATTCAATTAAAATTATTAATTTTGATTTAAAACAATAAAATTTCAATTTAAAATCGGTTACTATAAACGATTTGGCCTCCAAGAATAGTAGCAACAACTTTTGTTGTAGGTATGTCCCTTTCATCTACTTTCATAATATTTCTGTCAAGTATTACAAAATCGGCGAACTTACCCACCTCAATACTCCCTTTCTCATTTTCCTCAAAATTAGCATGGGCTGCCCACAAAGTCATTCCCATTAGAGCTTCATATCTTGACAAAGAGTTTTCTTTTTGAAAACCTGACACGGGATAACCAGTTAAATCTTTTCTTGCTACTGCAGAATAAAAAGTATAGAAAGGATTTATTTTTTCAACTGGAAAATCAGTCCCTAATGCAATTGTGCCAGACCAATCCAAGAGTCTTTTGTATGCATAACCACCATCCTTAAGTCTCTCATAACCCAAACGTTCGTCTGCCCAATACATATCACTGGTTGCATGAGCTGGTTGGATAGAAGGGATAATTTTTGAATTAAATAACTTAAAATCCTCACTTGAAACTATTTGAGAATGCTCAACTCTCCACCTCGGATCTGACTTATCTTTTAAAACCTTATTATAAATTTTTAGTATAGAATGGTTTGCTGCATCACCAATTGCATGAGTATTCATCTGAAAATTAGTTTGTGATAATTTTAAAGCTAAACTATCAATTGAATTATATGGTGTACTATATTTTCCTTTATTTTTTGGATCATCACTGTAAGGCTCTTTCAAAAGAGCTCCCCTGGAACCTAAAGCTCCATCTGCGTAGACTTTAACAGATCTAACATTTAGTTTGTCTGTTTTATATATCCCTCTTTTTATAAAATAATTAATATCATCATTATTATTTGATATCATTGCATAAATCCTCATTTTTATTATATCTGACTGCTGAAGACTATCTATTAGTAAAATATCTTTTTTCGAAAGACCTGCATCATCAATTGTAGTTAATCCATACTCAAAACATTTATTCTCTGCAAACATTAAAGCCTTAATTTTATCGTCTGTAGTTGGCTTGGGGAGTGAATTAATTATTAAATTTTTTGGGCTATCAATCAATATTCCCGTAAGACGTCCGTTTTTCTTTTTTACTGTCCCTCCTGGCAAGTTGGTATTTAAATTAATTCCAGCAATATCCAAAGCTTTTTGGTTTGCCAACATAGCATGACCATCTACCCGCTCTAAAACAACTGGAACTTCAGGAAAAATGGAATCTATTTCTTTCTTATCAGGGAACTCCTTGATAGTCCAATCATTTTGATCCCAATATCTTCCATATATAACTTTAGGGTTACTTTCGTTGTAATAGGAAACAAGTTTTTTTAAAATTTCATCGAAACTTTTTGTTCCTCTTAAATTAAGTTGTTGAGCCTCCAAACCAAATTGGAGAAAATGACAATGAGCATCGATTAAACCGGGTATTATAGTTAAACCATGAGCGTCAACAACATTATCGGGATTATATCTATCATTTAAGTCTTCACCCTCAGAACCCACGTCAATAAAAACCCCGTCTTTTACAACAAATGAGGTAGCTTCATCAAAGGTATCATTGGCAGTATAGATTTTTGCGTTATAGACAAGTAAATCGACTTTTTCACCACATGAAATTAAGATAGAAGAAGTGAGAATTAAAAAATATTTTTTCATATTTAAGGCTAAAAATCCTGAACCCAAATTTAAATTAAATACTTGGAGGTATAAAATATTTGGTTAAAAAGTTAAATCAAAACTATACCTTATTCCACCTAAAAATAAATTCTCATTAATTATATAATAATCCCATTGATTCATATCTTTCCCAAAATTAAACTGCATTCTAACATATGTCTGCAGTTTTTCTGCCAAACGATAATTAAACTCTGTTTTCAATTGTGTCAATGTTGATAAATATTTGGGTGTAGTTGGGCTGTTTTCTATATTTTGATTCAAAAAAACATTTCTGTATGCTGATGTTCGTTCGCCCAAAAGCCTCGCACGCATATTTAAATTTAATTTATCCTTAATTCTTAATTTTAATTCGATTGAACTTTCAAATTCAGGCAAATTCCATACATTGGATAATCTTTTTTGATCATAATCATAACTTATAAATGAAAACTTAAATGTATTTTCATCATTGTAACGAAATACTAATTCTGAATAAAACCCAAATTTAGTTATATCATCATAAACTAAACCAAAAGAATTTGCTAACCTATATCCATCAATAACTGTGTTATCGAATGGATAGCGTTTAAACAAAAAATCATTTTTTTGTCTACTAAAATGGGTACCAAGAATAAATTCTATTCTTGAATTAATTGATGACTTAACACCAAACTTTCCTTTATATAAATTTTGAGTTGGAATCAAATTTAGCGTCGGAGCAACATAGGGATTAAAATATGATGCCTTTCTGTAGCTATTAAGATCAATTCCACCACTAATTGTAAGATAGGGGTGAAATTTAGATTTATTTTCTTGATACGAAATCATAACTTCAGGATTGAAAAAAATTTCAGGCATGGATATATTTGAAATTTTTAACATATAATTTATTTTACCTCCAACCTGATATTTAAGCTTTCCCGCCAAATTACTTAACTGTATAAGTGTTTCAAATTTTGAATAATTTGATTGAATTGAATTTCTATTTATATAACCTTGAGAAAAAAAAGTGTTTACGAGGTCAAACTTTGGTATTATCATAAGGTTAGTATTGAACAAAGAAAATAACATATCAGACTTTATTTCAAGAATTTGTTCATTAGAATCAAAAGAATCAAAATTTGAGTTAAAATTTAATGAAGCTTTTTTGATGAAAGAATCATAAAACCTCCATTGAGATAAAAAATTAATTTCAGTTCTATTCTGACCCATATCTAAATTATCTAAAATAACAGGATCATTTAATATTTCAGATTCAGGATAAATACCATAATAATTATCTTTTAAAGATTTTACATAAAAAATATGAGCTATCTCATTTTTATTAGACGAGTAAAGATGACCCAAACCAAACGCAAAAAAGGACCTGTCACTTTTTACTATAGATGACTCAACATTTCCAAGATTAGAACTTACAATATCAATATTAAAGCTTTGCATTTTATCAACATTAAAAGTATTACTTAAGTCAAAGTATAATTGGTCTCTGTTGCCAAAACCAAAGTCAAGATGATTATTGAACCCTGAGGTTGATGAGATATTTCGTTGTAGTGTCAGAGGACTAGCTTTATTAGGCTTAAAGGTTGATACAACAGGAACCTCTATCAAATCGTAAGTAATAGACGAATTAGATGAAAGATCCATAAAACCACTGGATACTCTTGAACGAATTTTATTATTATTAGAAAGCTTGGGTGAATAAGACTTAGTAACTGTTAACTCCTGATTAGAAATATTATAATTTTTTTCCTGACAATAGGCTCTAACCCACAAAAAAAATAATAAAAACAGCAATTTATTATTCATTATTATTCTTCATTAAAGAGGTGGATGAATTTTTTTCTGATTTTTCTCTATTTACTTTTATTAAAAGTTTTTCTGCGATTGATATTACATCAGGAAATTGCTTAAAATTATCTATTAAGTTTTCTAAAACATAAGAGGATTGAAAACTATCATCAAGTTTTATAAAATTTTCAGCCATTAATAAAATACTTTTTGCACTCCATATTCCTGAATTTCCATATTTGATTGAAATATTTGCAATAACTTCATTTGATTTTTGATACTCTCCTTTTAGAAAAAATTGATAAGCTTTATAATAATTTGCTTCAGCTGCTAAAATAGATTTAGGAGAATCCTCAAGTAACTTAAATTTTTCATAGGCTGCCAATGAGTCTTTTAAATAAATAGATGAATGAGCAAAAACTTCAAGCGCATCTTGTTGAATATTTAAATCAATATTTTTTTGATTCAAAATTTCATTAGAAATTTCTCTTGCTTGATCAAACTGATCGTTTTTCATGTATAAAATCATTAGATTACTATTAGCAAAATTTATGTTTTCCTGATATGAGGTAATATTTTTGAGTTTAAGCAATAATGCTTCAGTATCTGTACTTTGATCCATATTTTGAAGTGATAATATAGAATTCACAATTGACTTTTCAGAATATTCATTAAACGGAAGACTCGCTATTTGCTCGTATAGTTTATAAGCATCAGCCCATTTTTTGTTTTGAAAATTTATATCTGCTAAATAAAACTTTAACAAAGTTGTTTTGTTATGGTTAGGATACCTTGATAAAAACTCCTGAATTTGTTTTTGAGCTTGTTTATTCTTTCCTTCAAAAAAATATTTTTCGATTGACTCAAAGGCCGAGCTTGATATTTCAGATTCTGAAAAAGAATTAATTTGTTGTTTTTTCAGCCAATTAGTAAACAAATCTACTGTTCCAGTTTCAATTGATATTTCCTTTAGAGTAATTAAAGCCTGAGAAATAACCTGGTCGCCTTTATGCTTTTCAACGGTTTTTTCTAAGATTAATTTAGCTTCAGATAATTTATCATTGTTATATAAAATTAGCCCTTTATTTAATTTACTTCTGGCTGAAAAAACACTGTTGGGATACAACTTCAATAGTTTATTGTAAGAATCAATAGCATTTTTGTATTTTTCCAAATAAGTATAGGTTTTCCCCAACTCGAACAAAGATTTATCAACCATTATATTATTTTTCTCAGAAGAAGTTAAATCAAGTAATATTTTAATTTTTGAATCATATTTTTCTAAAAAACCATATGACAATGCTTTCTGAAAAAAAACATAATTTAAATCTTTATCTGATAGTTTTATAAACTGATTATAATTCTCTAATGCCTTCCAGTATTTTGAAGTTGCAAAATAACTATCTGCCAATCTAAGATATGTATCTAACAAATAATCTAAACTTAAATCTTTTTCTTTTAGTAAATTATTCTCAAAACACTTGATTGCAAGATCGTAATTGCCTTGATTAAAAACTGAATAACCAATTTCGTACCAATAATTCAAATCAAGTGTTAAGTTGTATTTTTTAACGTATTGATAATATTGGTCATAAAAATTTTTTGCAGATCCATATGAATTTGATTCATATAAAGATTGACCATTTAAAAGTAAACTTCTTGCTGTAACAATCGGATTTTTATCCAATTTAATTGACTTTAACAAATAAAACTGAGCATCAACATAAAGTCCATTTTTATATAAATTCAATGCTTTTAGATATAAAACCTTTTGAAGAGTAATTTCATCTTTGAAAGGATTTGCAGATTCAAGTATTTTTATTGCAGAATCATAATCCCCACCTTTAGTGTAAGACAAAACTAATAAGGATTTTATTTCTTTTATATTCTTATTTTTAGGGAAATTATTTAGAAAACGTATCAAGACATCAATAAAGGACTCGAAAGAATTTCCTGTTTCAAATCCTAATTTAGCATATTGAAGCAATGCATCTTCGCTAATTTTTTTATCATAATTCATTTCTGAAGCTTTTTTAAAAGCTGCTAATGCTTCAATTTTTTTGCCTACTTTTAAATAGCAATCGCCCAAATGATAAAAAGCGTTTTGAGATAAGTAGTCAGATCGGTTAATGATTTTAGTAAACTCTTCTATGGCATTACTAAATTCTTTTTCTCTGTAATATGCATAACCTAATTGATAAAAATCCTCATTAGTCCATTTTCCTTTTTTACCCTTATATTTATTTAGAAAAAATAAGGATTCTTTATAATTTTTAAGATTAAAATGACTCTCTCCTATTATCTTAGATAAATCTGATTCTAGATCATTATTTGGTTTTTTTAATAATTTATTACCTAAATCAATTGCCTTTTGAAATCTCCCCAGCTTAAAGTTCATATCAACCTGAAAGTAATCAAGATCATCTTGTGAGGAGGTTATTTGATTTAACTGACTAAATTCATTTTGAGCATTTTCATAATCATCCATCTGGTATGCAATATGACCCAGATAATAATGAGCATCAGACTGATATTTAATAGTGTTTTTTACTTTTTCTAGGTATGGTTTAGCTGCATTATATCTCTTTACATGAAAAAGAGAATACCCTTTATTAAAATTGAATCTATCTTTTAATTCGTCTACAAACTGATCTTCATCTATATTTCTGTACCATTTTAGTGCATATGAGTACTTATTATTTTTAAAATAAAAATTTCCCATATCAAAAGGCAACTTATTTCCCAAAGTATTTATTGGATTTCTTTCTATGAAGTACGGTAATTGTCTGTCAGCTCCAGTTTCATTGTTTCTCAATTTGGAAACTAGAATTGAATAGTCAATCAAAGAATATGAATCTGAATCAAAAGTCTCAGATAAATTAAGAGAGGAAACATTGTTAGCATAGGCATTTTTTGAAAAAAACATTTCTGCTCTGTCAATTAAATTGAATTGAAAATTTTGAGAATATAAATCACTTGATAATATAAATAAGCAGAGATATAATCTAATATAAGTCATGTTCAAAATTAGCATATTTAATACGCTTATTAATAACGATAAATTTTAATTTAAGATACATTTTATCAACAATTTTTAGAAATAAAAAAGTTAAAAGGTATTTTTATATTATAAATTGATTAAAATATTGATGGTTTCTCTCGACTCAGTAACAATATCCCAAAGAAGTAAGACTATTCTGAGTAATATATGCTTTGAAGTCAATTCCGGAGAATTTGTTTTTTTAATTGGAAAAACTGGTAGTGGAAAAAGTAGCTTGATAAAGGTTTTATACGGAGAAATTTTTATAGGATATGGAAATGGAAGTGTTGTTGGATTTAATCTAAATGAATTAAACAAAAACAATCTTCACTTGTTAAGAAGAAAAATTGGAATTGTTTTTCAAGATTTTAAATTACTCCAAGACATGACAATATATGATAATATGAATTTTGTTCTTAAAGCTACTGGGTGGAGAGATAAAAATAAAATCAAAGAAAGAATAAATAAAGTATTAGAACTTGTTTCAATTGAAACTCCATTAGAAAAGTATCCATTCGAACTATCCGGTGGTGAACAACAAAGAATTGCAATTGCAAGAGCATTATTAAATAATCCAGAGCTAATAATAGCTGACGAACCTACGGGAAATCTTGATCCTGAAACAAGCAAATCCATCATGGAACTATTAAAAAAACTGAATAAAGGTGGAATAACAATTTTAATGGCCACGCATGATTACAATATGATTGTAAAGTTTCCTGGAAAAATATTTAAATGTGAAAAAGGTGAAGTTTTTGAAGTGGTACAAAAAAATAATTAATTATTAATTTTTTCTTTTTTACTATTTAACCAAAATAATAATATCAAAACATAATTTACTCCAATTTACAAATAACTAATAACTAAGTTTGATAGAATCAATTACAAAACTTTATAATTATTGTACATTTACTTAAACTTTGGTGATGATAAACAATGTTCCTAAAATAAATAATATTGACACTGGACAATTCTTTCTAATAGCAGGACCATGCTCAATTGAGGGTGAGGAAATGGCATATAAAATTGCAGAAAAAATTATAAAAATCACCGATAAACTTGGCATACCTTATATCTTTAAAGGGAGTTTTAAAAAGGCTAATAGAAGTAGGATTGATAGTTTTACTGGTATTGGTGACAAAAAAGCACTAGAGATATTATCAAAAATTAGTAAATCCTTTGATGTTCCTACTTTGACTGATATACATAGCCAAGAAGATGCTAAGAATGCAGCAGAATATGTTGATATTCTTCAAATACCTGCTTTTTTATCCAGACAAACAGATATAATCATTTCAGCAGCAAAAACTGGAAAAATAATTAACTTAAAAAAGGGACAATTTATGAGTCCTGAAAGTATGAGTTTTGCAGTTCAAAAAGTAATAGATTCTGGTAATAATAATGTATGGATAACAGATAGAGGTACTCAATTTGGATATTCAGATCTGGTTGTTGATTTTAGAGGTATTCCAATTATGAAGAAAATTGCGCCCACAATATTAGATGTAACTCATTCCCTTCAAAAACCTAATCAAAAAAGTGGGGTAACTGGTGGAACACCCCAGGCAATATCAACTTTGGCCAAGGCGGGAGTCGCTGCCGGTGTTGACGGTCTATTTATCGAAACCCATTTTGATCCTAAAAATGCTAAAAGTGATGGCCAGAACATGCTTAATATAAACGAGCTTGAATCATTACTTAATAATTTGTCTCAGATACGTAAAGTTATTAATTAAATAATCTATAAACTCAATATTAATTATCTTTGTAGACTTTTGAATTAAAAAGATCATTGAAATATTGGGGTCGACTGGTTTTGACAGCATGTTTAATAAATTAGTAAGCAAGTCGAGCGTTGAAATATTAGCTCGTTAATATCATGTTTCAAATTTTAAATGGCGAAGATAACTACGCTCTAGCTGCATAAATAACTGAATTATAGTAGGTTATGCCAAGTTCTGACTAGGTCGGAAAGCTGGATGTCTCACAATAGCCCTTGTTGACGGCGATTAATATAGAGGCACCATAAATGTCAACATCGAAAAGCGAACGCATTTTTCGTTTTTTTCAATCATAATATGCTAAGCTTGTTGTAGATTGTTTTTGTTTAGCAACAAGTCTAAAATTTAACAAAAACTAAGCTTGTAGAACGCTTTTTTATATCGTGTTTGGACGAGGGTTCGAATCCCTCCGACTCCACCAAATTAACCTCAACATCACGTTGGGGTTTTTTTTGAAATGAAATTTATGAAGACAAAAAAATATTTTTTATTTTTTTAAATTTCCCAACCTTTTCTGTATTCCCTTCCAACAAATTGATTTGCCTCTTCTAAGTTTGTTATTTTGGTATTCTTTCCGTCCCAAATTAATTTTTTTCTACCAAAAAAATCAGACCTTCCTTTTGTGGTTACTTTTCTTAGCATGTAACTTCTAATTGCTAGATTCCCCATAAGAACAGTCTCAGTCATTGGACCGGCATAATCAAATGAAGAAGTAAGCTCAAGGTGTTCTTTGCTATTAAATCCAGATTTACAAGCATCTACCCATTTTCTTTGATGACCATAATCAGATTCAAAGTTTTCAATTTCAGGACCAAATTCTGTTGTCCCATCATTAAGAAATAATTTTGGGGTTAAAGGATCACTATCATTAATATTAGTTGAAATAATCCCTTTTTCTCCAATCATTAAAACTCCATTCCTGCTTCCGGGTCCTCCTATATCTGAGTTTGCAGGAATAATTTCTGGATGTGGAGGACGAATTCCACCATCAGTCCATGTCATTTCGATAGGACATGGGTTTTTCTCAGTAGGATCAAAATTTAGAGTAATAAAAGATGAAGGAGGACAACCCTCTGGAATATATTCAGGAGTCCACATTTTTGTAAAAACACTTCCAACACTACACTCAGCGTCCTTGGGGTATTTTAAGCCTAGGGTTCTATATGGAATATCAATTAAGTGACACCCAACATCACCTAAAGCTCCAGTTCCATATTCCCACCAACCCCTCCAATTAAAAGGATGCATGTTTGGAGTAAATGGTTTTTCTTTAGCAGGACCAAGCCAAAGGTCCCAATTCAGGGCTTCTGGTTTTAAAGATTCGTTGGATTTTGGCATTTGTATTCCCTGAGGCCAAACTGGACGATTAGTCCAGACTTGTACTTTAGAAACTTTTCCTATTTTTTTTGAATCAATCCAATTTTGAACCATATTTAGAAGTGGATTTGAACCCCCCTGATTTCCCATTTGAGTAACTACTTTCTTTTCTCTAGCCAATTCAGTTAATAATCTGGCTTCTCTAATATTATGAGTTATTGGTTTTTGGACATAAACATGGATATTGCGATTCATCGCATAAACTGCTGCTGGGGCATGAACATGATCCGGAGTAGATATGGTTACAGCATCAATATCTTTTTCTTGATCAAGCATCCTCCTGAAATCTGCATAAAGTTTTGCTTTTGGGAATTTTTTTACTGTTTTAGATGCAGTTCCAGAAAAATCAACGTCACACAATGATATTACTCGCTCTCTGCCATTTACAGAAGCATTAATAATATCAGTGTTACCCTTTCCTCCAGATCCAATTGCAGCTAAATTTAACTGATCACTAGGAGCAATATAACCCTTGCCACCAAGGACGTTTCTGGGAATTATGAAAATTGAAGAAGCTGCAATACTTTTTTTTATAAAATTTCTTCTAGATGAATATTTGATTTGATTTATTTTTTTTCTTTTCATTGTAAGTTACATATATAGCTGAAATTTAGACAATATTAAGTTTTTTTAAAAAATTATAGATTCTTTTTTACACAGACTTTAAAATTAATAAGTATTTAGAATTTGAATATTGTTTTTTTACTTAAAATTACATTATTTAATAATTCGATGAAACAATAGAAATAAAAAACATAACAAATAATAAAGTGTTAATAAGTCATATAATACTTAATTTAAATTCACATAAACAATGTTTAAATTAGTTATATGTTCAAATCCGGTATTTCAAAGCAAAAGTCACAGTCTTCAAAAAATCGAGATTTATCTAATGGTGAAACAAAAAATGATGGAAAAGATTTTGAAAATGCAAAAACAAATAATCTTAAAAAACTTCAAAATAAGGCTGATTCTTCTTCAAAGGTTAATTCATTAAATACCATTGAACTTAAACAAAGTAAATCTAATAACTTAGTAATTCAACTTAAACCTGATTTAGAGGAAGTAGCCTCAATGGATGGTATAAGTTCCAATCTTAAAAATGCATCTAGAAATATTAATGAAAGAGTTAATCACGGTGAAGCATCGATGCTTGGAGGTGCAAGTAATACCTTAAAAAATACGATCACTGATGCAACTTCAACGGGGAAAAGTGTTTATTCAACAGCTAAAAAAAAGGTTGGAAAAGCATTGGGAGAAGATGAATCAGCAAACACGGGCAGAAAAATAGTTGAACATAAAGGCAGAAAATATAAATTACCTCCAGCTTCAAAAAAGAAGGGTTTTTTTTCAAGAGCTAAATCCTTTTTTGGATCACTTTTTAAAGGCAAAGGCAAAGGCAAAGGTAAAGGTAAAAAAAATGATAAAACTAAATGGGAAAAAGCCAAAGGTGCTGGAGCAGCTGGTCTCAATGTTTTAAAAGGTGCCGGCGTGGGCGCAGTTTCAGAAGTTGCGAAAAAAACTGTAGGGAGTGTTGCTGACATTGGAATAGAGACGGTAAGAGGCGCTAAGTCAGGATATAATGCACGTGAAGCTCTTCAAATAGCTAAAGGTCGAGATCAAAATGATCTTCTTGCAGCAACTGCCAAAGATGTAAGCAAAACACATGCAAAACAAGCTTTAGGAAGTTTAGCTAATGCAGGAAAAACAGCAGGTAGTATTGCATCAAGTGTTGCCACTCACGGTATTAAGGATGCAGCTACAGCTAAAATTAAAGGTGCAGTGGAGTTTGGAGCTACTATGGGAGGAGTTGGTACTTTAAGTGGACCTGGAGAACAGAAGGCTATTGAAAGCAGAAGTGATTTAAACATTAAAGAATCTCTAGATGGTAAATCAGAATTTGAAAGAATAAACGAAAAAGGCTATGATAATATAATAAATAAGGGTGGTACTGGTGAACTAAGCGAAGAACAAATAAAGGCTGCTTCAAAATTTAAATCCAACTTAATTCATGAAGGACTTGATCGTGGGGCTGGATATAAATCAAGAACTGAAGCTAATAGGTTAACTAATAAAGCAAATAGTATAGGAACTAGTGACTTAAAAGATAAAAGTGATTTGAAAGATGAAGCTGTAAAAAAAAGAGAGGAGGCTCAAGAACATAGAGATGCAGTCAATGAAGGAACTGAAACTTTAAAACCCTCAGATTTCAAGGCTCGTACAGCACATCTAAAAAAATTAAAAGGTATCGGTGATCAATGGAAAGCTGATGATCCTAAAGCATACAGAGAGTTAATAGCTAGTGAACAAAAAACCCGTGAAAGAACTCCACTTGCAACTGAATTAATTAACAAGAAAAGGGATGAACTAATGGGTAAAAAGAAATCAAGGGATGAGACAGCTCAAGAAGTAGTAAAACAGCAATCTGGAAAAACGAAATTTAGAGTAGGAGGAGCTGTTCCTCCAAAAGCTGTTCCTTCAGAAGACAATCCGAAATGGATTAAAAGAGACAATAAATGGGTACAAGCACATGATGAAGATACTGACAGGCCTCTTTAAAAAAATAAATGATTAAAGTTTATTTTTCTTTTCTAAAAATGTAACGAGTAATAAAAATAGCATCTCTTTCTTTATCAGCACTTTCGACACCTGAAGCAACGCTAAACAACTCCCAACCTTGAGTTGACATTTCATTTAGCTTAGATCTGACCATAGCATCGTTCGTGGCGATATTATTGAAGCGAATTCCACCAACATTATAAAAGTTCAATAATTTAGTTTCCTCAAAAGCCTTTGTTCTGATTTCAGAACGCTTTTTTTTACTTTTATCCTTTTCTCCATCTTCCCTTCTAATTGTAGTAGCCTCTCTGTAATTTATGTTTTCAGTTTTTGAAATCATTCTTGACCTTCCTAAACCATTTTGAATAAGAGACTCTACGACTGTCACAATCTCAAATTCATAAACTGGAGGGGTTGATTGATTTGTTTTATAAGTGTTTGTAAAACCTGTAAAAATTACTAATAAGCTTAAAGCAGCCAAAGTACTGATGATTGTTGTTTTGATTTTTTTCATTTTAATAAAATTAATTTGTTATTAAATGCAATATATCAAAAAAGAAACTCTTTAATTTAATCTAGCTAATTTAATTTACTTGAAAAAAAATTGAATTTAATTATACTAAAAATCATAGATGATATTAATTAAAGTTATTATTGTAATTTTAAACAACAAACTGAAAAAATAAGGATATGCTTAAGCTCAATATTAATTATCTTTTTATTCTACTGATTACTCCATTAATTCTTTCCTGTGATAACAATTCAAACACTACAAATGCCGATAGTGAAAACGAATTAATCAAAAAAGCTCTTGAAATTCATGATCGAGTGCTTACACTTGATACTCACGCTGACACTCCATTGAGAATGATTCAACCCGGTTTCGACTTGTCTGAACGACACGATCCAAGTGATACAGGTTCAAAATTAGATTATCCAAGAATGATTGAGGGAGGTCTCGATGCTGTATTTTTTGCAGCTTTTGTAGCTCAAGATATTCGAGATAATGATGGGCATAGTAGGGCAAAAAACCTCTGTCTGCAGATGATTGATTCAATTATAGCATCTACAAAAAGAAATTCCAACATAGTTGGTTTAGCACTTAACCCTGAGGATGCATATGAACTAGAAAAAGAAGGTAAGCGTGCTATATATATCGGTATTGAAAATGGCTATCCAGTTGGTAATGACCTTTCAAATATTAGTTTGTATTATGATAAAGGGGTTAGGTACATTACATTAGTGCATTCATCTAATAATGATTTAGCTGATTCTTCAACTGACTCGAAAGGTTCTGAACACAATGGACTAAGTGATTTAGGTAATGAAGTTGTAAAAGAAATGAATCGTTTAGGAATTATGGTTGATGTTTCTCATGGTAGCGATAGTTTATTTTATGACACTATTGCTCTTTCGAAAGCTCCAATCATTGCAAGTCATTCAAATGCAAGAAGTGTTACAAACCACAAGAGAAACATGACTGATGATATGCTAAGGTTAATGGCCAAAAATGGTGGTGTTGTTCAACTTACAATGCTATCTAATTATCTACGTGAAGTTCCGCCCAATACCAAAAAAGATTCTGCTGTTGCGGCTTTAAAAGCTTCTATGAAACCAGTTACAGAAATGACCGAGGAAGAACAAAACAAAGCCAGAAAATTAATGCAAGAGCTTAACAATAAATTTCCTGCACCTCCAGCAACAGTTAAAAATGTAGTCGATCATATTGATCATATAGTCAAGATCGCTGGAGTTGATCATGTTGGTATTGGATGCGACTTCGACGGAGGAGGTGGGATTGAAGGTGTTTTTGATGCTAGCGAAGTTATGAATATTACAATAGAACTTGTTAGAAGAGGTTATTCTGAAGAACAGATTGAAAAAATTTGGGGTGGTAATCTAATTCGAGTTTTCAGGGATGTTCAGGCCATTGCGAAAAAAATCCAAGCTGAAGAAGTTTAATACTTTTTTATTATATGATTGTGTTACGATTGTTATTTTTAATGATTTTACTTTGCACGACCATAAATGCTTATGCGCATCCTCTAAAGCTATCATTGTGTGAAATTGAGTACTCATCTGAGAAAAAAATAATATCTATAAATCTTAAACTTTTTCTAACAGATGTAAATGAAGCAATCGTATTTGATCCATACAGTAAAGAACTAGCTTTTTGTCAACCCAATGAATCTTCAATGGCAAATCAACTGCTGCTAAATTATTTGAATCAATTTTTCTATATCAAAGTAAACAGTGAAATAATTGAACTAGAAATACAAAACAAAAATTTAAAAGGAGAAGGTGATAACACAGCTTTATGGCTATCCTTTGAATTCATGCAAACATCACCTTTAAAATCACTTGAAATTAAAAATGCTGTTTTCACTGACCTCTTTTTTGATCAGAATAATATTGTTTATGTTCATGTTGATGAAAAATCAAAAAGCTTAATGCTGGACAAAAAGAAATCTGTACATCAATTAAATTTTTAAAATGGGTTCATTTGGCTTTTATATAAAATTGGGTTTCGAACATATTTCTGATTTTGCTGGATATGACCATATGCTATTTTTAGTAGCATTATGTGCTATCTATAGAATTCAACAATGGAGGAGTATTTTTATTTTAGTAACAGCCTTTACAATTGGACATAGTGTAACCCTATTGTTATCATCATTAGATATATTAACTATTCCATCGAATATCATCGAATTCTTCATCCCCATTACAATATTTTTAACTGCAATAAATAATGTTATTGGATCAAAATCGTTTCAAAAAAATTCTAAAATGAGAAAAAATTATGCTATGGCTTTATTTTTTGGTTTTATACATGGCATGGGTTTTTCTAACTATTTTAAAGCACTTTTAATGGAATCATCATCAGTTGCATTACCATTATTAGGATTCAACATTGGCATTGAGCTTGGACAAATTCTTGTAGTTTTCTTAATTGTTTTGACTGCGTATATTTTCTTAACTAAACTAAAAGTTAAACATCGTGATTGGAATGTTTTTATTTCTGGCGTAGCTGCGGGGATATCATTAATATTTATTTTTGAAAATAAAATTTGGTAAATTTTAATGATAGCAAATTGGATTTAAAGTTTTTAATTAAGAAGAACAATAATATCATTTTTCAATTGTTCTATATCTAATTGTAAAGTTGAGTTATAAATACCTCTAATTCTCTTGTTCTGATCCACCAAAATTACATGTTCAGTGTGCAAAAAATCAGAACTATCCTTTGAAAATCCAATTTCTCTTTCTACGAAGTAAGATTTCCTAGCAAGATCATATATTCTATTTTTTTTACCAGTTAGAAAGTGCCAATTTTTTGATTTTATATCATAACTTTCCTCATAAGATTTTAATCTTGAGATAGAGTCAATCCAGGGTGTAACGGAAAAAGATAAAATTTTTAATCTGTTATCATTAATAAAAAATTCTTCTATTAATTTTAAATTACTTGTCATAATTGGACAAATATTAGTGCATTCAGTGAACATAAAATTTGCAATATGTACTTTACCCTCAATATCTCTATGAGAGACATTATTGTTATTTTGATCTGTAAATTCGAAGTCCCGAATCTTATGATGAATTTTTTTTTCTATTTCCATTGAGTTTGAAATAAAAAAAGGAGTAAAACTAGATGAATTGT
>MDSW01007095.1_pt1 | contig 40547 bp, 44 predicted proteins | sample 811171 | NCBI WGS metagenome assembly MDSW01 (sample SAMN05326641, study PRJNA326480) | marine metagenome | isolation source: seawater | place: Atlantic Ocean: North West | collected 2012 | reverse complement strand
GAAGTGCGGTAACGCATGTAGCTGACCAGTACTAATAGCTCAATTGGCTTGATTTATGCACTGAAAAAAATTTTTAATGATAGATTATTGATTAAATATAAGTATTAGAGATGATAAAATTGCAAGAATATTTACGGCCAATTTGTATCTTCTATTATCAACATAATTATTAATTATATTACCAATTAAAATTCCTAAAAAAATAGCCCAAGTTAAATTAATATCTTTTGGGAAATTAAAGTCGTTATAAAAAATTATAACCGTCACCAAGTATTGAAAAGATGCAAGAATAAGATAAAAAAAAGTTATATTTAATCTTGCATAATTTTTCTCGTTATTTGTGGATAGAGCTAAAGACATAAGTGTTCCACCTGAATTTGTTAAACCATGTATCACACCTACAATTGATAATATGGATATACGAAAAAAATTAATTCTAAATTTAATTTTATTTTTTAACATAACTAAAAATACTGAAAAAATTATTACGATAGAAACTAAAATTTTAAAATTAATATAGTTCTGAAAAAATTTTAAGATTATAAGACCAATAATAATTGAGGGAATACATATAATAAAAAATTTTTTAAACTCTTTAAAAGTGCTTTTTTCAGAAACTTTATTATAGAAATTCATTATTAATAAATTTGATAAACTTGTTAAAATTGATATTGGCAAAAGAATAAAAAAAATATCAATTATATTGTAATTTAATATCAATAAAAATGGAGTCCCTAACACTAAAACACCAACCCCAATTGCTGATTGTAGAATAACAATTAAACAAAAGTAACTCAAAAATAATAAACTATCGAACATAAAAATATTATCTGATATTAACTATTTATATATATAGATAGTGATTAAATATGGAAAGTAAAATTATATGGTTTACTGGTTTATCTGGCTCAGGAAAAACTACTTTGGCCAATTATATTTCAAAAAAATTAAAAGCAAAAAAATACAAAACTAAAATTATAGATGGAGATATTTTTAGAAAAAAAAATAAATTTAATAGATTTACAAAAAAAAGTATTATTAAAAATAATCTATCAATAATAAATTATATCGACAAGGAAAAATCAAAATATAATTATATAATTGTTTCTGTAATATCACCATTAGAAAAAACACGATCTTTTGCATATAAAAAATTTAAAAACAATTATTACGAAGTGCACACAAAATGTAACTTAAGAGTACTAATTAATAGAGATACTAAAAAATTATATTATAAAGCAAAAATGAAAATTATTAAAAATCTAATTGGATTTAATTCCAAAATTAGATATGAAAGCTCTAATCATAAAAAAATTATTGTAAATACCGCCAAGGAGTCAATTGTAGAATCGGCTAATAAAATATTGAGTAGAATTTGATAATAAAAAAAAAATTTAATTGGAAAAAAAAAACTGCCATATATATAGGTAGATTTCAACCATTTCATCTTGGGCATAAAAAATTATTTTTGGAGGGTTTAAAAAAAAATGGTCAGGTGGCAATATTAGTTATGGATAGCCAAAATGTTGGTAATAAAAATCCATTTAATATTAACATTGTAAAAAAAAAAATTAAATCAGCTCTTAAAAAATATGAGAACAGATATGTTATTATTAAGATTCCAGTAGTTTCAGAAGTTCTTTATGGTAGAAAAGTGGGATATAAATTTAGAAAAGTAAAATTATCAAAAAAAATACAAAAAATTTCAGCGAGCAATATAAGAAAAAAATTACTAGATAAATGAAAAAAAAAATAAAAATTATTTGTACACTTGGTCCATCTTCACTTAGTAAGAAAGTATTAAAAAAATTAAAACATGAAAAAATTGATATATTCAGAATAAATCTTTCACATACAAAAATTTCAAACATTGAAAAAACCATAGTCTATTTAAAAAAGAATAGATTAAAAAATATCTGCATTGATACAGAAGGAGCTCAAATCAGAACCACTTTAATCAAAAAAAAATCAATTCTAAAAAGAAATATAAAAGTAAAAGTATATAATGATCAAAAAATCTCATCAAAAAAAAATATTTATTTATATCCAAAATTTAATCTTTTAGATTTAAAAATAGGAACAATCATTGATATTGGCTTTAATAACTTAAAAATAAAAGTATTAAAAAAAAATTCATCAAAAAATTATTTGGTCTGCAATGTAGAAAAGAAAGGTATGTTAGAGTCTAATAAAGGAGTGCACATAAATTCAAACATTAAATTACCACCACTTACAGAAAAAGACATTTATTCAATAAAACTTGCAAAAAAACATGAGTTAAAATACTTTGCGATTTCTTTTGTAAATAACTCAAAAGATATAGAATTAGTAAAAAAACTTACTGGTAAAAATTCATTTATAATTTCAAAAATTGAAACAAAAAATGCAATAATTAATTTAAAAAAAATTGCTGATAATTCAAATGCCCTCTTAATTGATAGAGGTGATTTATCGAGATATATCCCAATCGAAAAAATACCAGTCGCACAAGAGATGATAATAAAAAATTCAATTAAGTTTAAAATTCCTACCTACGTAGCAACCAATTTACTTGAAACAATGATTAAAGAATCTCAACCAACAAGAGCTGAAAGTCACGACATATTTTCTTCTTTAAATCAGGGATGTTCAGGGTTGGTTTTGGCGGCAGAAACAGCAATAGGATCAAGTCCAATTGAGTGTATTAAATTTTTGAAAAGGTGTATAAAAAATTTTCTTCTAATAAACAAAAAAAAATTTTCAAAAATAAATAAAATGAAATATTTATTAAACTAAAATTGATTAAAAAAGTGAAAAATCCATTATTTCTTTGTGGTCCAGCAAACTGTGGAACTAATTTAGTAAAAGCAATTTTAGGTGTTAATGAAAATGTTCATCTTGAGTCTGAACCATTTTTACCTCTATTTCAATACTTGAGAACAGAAATATTAAAAAAAAAAATCAAAAGATACCAAAACAAAATATACAGATCCACTTTTTGAATACTATTTTTCAAAATTGGATATAGATAAAATTCAAACTATCCAAAATAGTAATCTAAAAGTTAAAATAAATAAAAAACAATTAAATGATTTAAAAAAAAATGTTTTAAAAAGAATGGATGATTATGTTCCACATCTAAAAAAAGATATAAAACATCTTAAAGGTTTAAATTATAAAAGTGTTTTCGATAGTGCTATAAAGATAATTGACAAAAACCACCAAAAAAAAAATATTAAATGGATAGGATGGATGGATAGTTGGATAGAAGAATTTTTTCCTATTTTAGCAAGAGAATACCCCAAGGCAAAATTTGTTTTAATTTTAAGAGATCCTAGAGCAGCAATTGCTTCTTATAAAAATTATTTTAAAAAAAAAGGAAAACCAAATTTTGCACCAATGACTCTTTCTTACCTAAGATGTTGGCGCAAACAGCTAGCATTTATAGAATATTTTAAATCTCTACGTTTTTTAAGAAATAGATTTGTTCTGATTAAGTATGAAGATTTGGTTAATAATCCAAAAAAAATTATAAAAAAATTATGTATTTTTTTAAATATAAAATATTCAAGCAAAATGTTGGATTCTGAAAATTTTATGGGCTTAGGAAAAAATACTAAAAAATGGACTCCAAATAGTAATTTTAATGTCAAAAGAAAAGGCATATATAAAAACTCACTTTTTAGATGGAAAAAAAATTTGTCAAAAGAAATGTTAAATTTTATACAATGTATAGTTGGGCCAGAATTAAAATTTTTAAATTATGAAAAAAAGATTAAAATTTATGATTATAATAAAATCTTAAATTTTCATAAAGATGACCACAAAACACTTAAAGGCTGGAGGACCTCATATATTTCTCCAGAAAAAGATATAAGATATGACTTTAATAGAAATTTAATTCTTACAAATAAAAAAAATAATAAAAAATTGATTAAATATAATTTTTTATTTAAAGAAATATATTATAAGCTCATAAAATAATATGAATAAATTCAATTTAAAAAAATCTATAATTGGGGGCCAATCAAAAGTTTATTTTATTGCTGATATAGCTGCAAATCATGATGGTTCACTACAGAGAGCTCTCAAGTTAATTGAACTTGCTAAAAAAAGTGGTGCAGACGCTGCTAAGTTTCAACATCATAATGTAAAAAAATATGTGAGCGATATAGGTTTCAAAAATTTAAAAAAAAAAATTAGTCATCAAAAAAAGTGGAAAAAAAGTATATTTGAAGTTTATAAAGATGCGGAGGTACCCACAATTTGGACAAAAGCCTTAAAAAAAAAGTGTAATCAAATTGGAATAGATTTTTTTTCGACACCATATGACCTCGATATGGTAGATCATTTAAATCCCCATGTTAATGCATTCAAAATTGGCTCTGGTGATGTAGCGTGGAATGATATGTTAAGAAAAGTTGCAAGCAAAAAAAAACCAGTTTTTTTTGCTACTGGAGCTGCTGATTTAGAAGAAGTAAAAAATGCATATAAAATAATTAATAGATTAAATAAAAAAATTTGTATTATGCAGTGCAATACTAATTATACGGGGTCATTAGATAATTTTAATTACATAAATTTAAATGTACTAAAAAAATATAAGAAATTGTTTCCAAATGCTATTATAGGTCTGAGCGATCATACTCCTGGTCATGAAACAGTTCTGGGAGCTATAGCCTTAGGAATTAAAGTTGTAGAAAAACATTTTACAGACGACATATCAAGAAATGGCCCAGACCATCCTTTCTCGATGGATCCAAAAACTTGGAAAGAAATGGTTGTTGCTTCAAGAAAATTAGAAAGTGCTATGGGTGATGGTAAAAAAAAAGTAGAAAAAAATGAATTGGATACTGTAGTTTTGCAAAGAAGAGCTGTGAGATGTGTGAACAATATTAACAAAGGTAAAAAGATCAATTTTAATGATTTTGAGTTTCAAAGACCTTGCCCAAAAGATGCACTTAAACCAAATGATTTAAAACAATTTATTGGAAAAAAAATTAAAAGAACTCTATCGATTGGTGATTATTTAAAAAAAAGTTATTTTTAAAAAAAATTGTTAATGGATTTATCGATAATAATTATAAACAAAAATTACCAACAGTATTTAAAAAAAAGTATTTATTCATGCATTAATCAGAAAACAAAATATTCTTTTGAAATCATAATTATTGACGACGGAAGTAGAGATAAAAGTTTACAGCTAGCTAATTCAATTAAAAATAAAAATTTAAAAATTTTTTCAGTAAATAATTTTGGAGTAGAAAAGGCTTCAAATTTAGGATTTAAAAAATCAAAAGGAAAATTTGTTTTAAGGGTTGACTCAGATGATTACTTACATAAAAATTTCATTCAGATAATGTTAAATAAAATTATTGGAACAAAATATTCATTTGTATATCCTAATTACAATTTAATTTCAAAAAGTGGAAAATTAATAAGAAAAGTATCTCTACCAAACTTTAATAAAAAAGAAATTTTAGAAAGAGGAGACTTTTTAGCAACAGGTACTATATTTAGAAAAAGAGAAATAAAATTATTAGGCTATTATAATGAATCACATAAAAACTGTGGGCTTGAAAATTATGAGCTTATTATAAAGCTTTTAAAAAAAAATAAAAAAGGTAATCATATAAAGAAATTTTTGTTTTTTTATAGAAGACATTATAAAAATTTATCTTTAGTTAAGCAAAAAAAAATAAAATATTATGGTATAAATCTTTTTAAAAAAATGAAAATTGGAAAATATCAGAAAAATAATTTTAACCCCACTTATTAAATGAAAAAAAAAATTCTCATAATAGCCGCTCATCCTGATGATGATATTATTGGTTGTGGGGGGTTTCTATCAAAAAATTTTAAAAAATATAAATTTAAAGTTGTTTTTATGTCTGAAGGATCTAGCTGTAGATATAAAAATATGGAAAAAAATGAAAATAAAATACTTAAAGAAATCAAATTTAGGCAAACATGCGCAAGAAAAGCTCTAAGAATTTTTTCAATTAAAGATATTTCTTTTTATAATAACCAATGTGGTAATATACACAAAATGTCTCAGCTAAAGTTAAATCAGATCATCGAAAAAGAAATAAAAAATTTCAAACCCAATATAATTTTTACTCATACCGATAAAGATTTGAATTCAGATCATAAAACAATTAATAAATCAGTTTTAGTTGCTACCAGACCAGTACAATCAAAAATTAAAATTGATGTTATTTATGCATTTGAGATTCTTTCAAGTACTGAATGGAACTTTAATAATAATTTTAAACCCAATTACTATATAAGCTTATCAAAAAGAGATGTTTTAAATAAATGGAAAGCTTTGAGAGCTTACAAAAGTGAGACAAAACCTAAACCACATCCAAGGTCGTTATTTGGAGTTGAATCTCTATCAAGATATAGAGGTATCCAAAGTGGAGATTTATATGCAGAAGCTTTTGAAATAATTCGTAAATTTAATTAAAAATGAAAGTTGTTGGAATAGGTTATAGAGATTGGTCAATTGAAATTTATAATCGTTTAAAAAGAAAAAAAATCGACATAAAAATACTTAAAAAAAAAAAATTAATTATAAAATTATAAATTCAATTAATCCTGAATATATTTTATTTTATGGTTGGAGCTGGAAAGTACCAAGTAAAATTACAAAAAAATATAAATGTATAATGTTACACCCTTCAAAATTGCCTAACTTTGCTGGAGGAAGTCCAATACAAAATCAAATAATAAGAAATGTAAAAAAATCTGCGGTAACCTTGTTTAGAATGAATGAAAAAATTGATGAAGGCAATATAATTTACCAATTAAACATGTCTTTAAGCGGAACTTTAAATGATATATTTAATAGAATTATAACAAAAGGTACTTTATTAACTTTAAAAATGTTTAAAAAATACAATGAAAAAAAAAGTAATGTAAAAAAATTTTATAAAAGATTAAAGCCGATTAACAGTGAAATCACTTTAGATGAGTTAAGAACCAAAAAAGGATCATACCTATTTAACAAAATAAGAATGCTTCAAGATCCTTACCCAAATCCCTACATAAGAACTCAAGATAATAAAAAATTAATTATAAAAAAAGTTATCTTAAAAAAATAATTTATTTTTTTGAAATATAAAAACCATTGGGACCAAATGATCTTATTTTTATATTACCAGAATTTTTATTAATTTTTTTAAATATTTGAACATATTTATTTATGTCATTTGAAAATATACCTCCACCCAATTTTTCTGATACTGTTCTTCTAGTATATTTAATATTAGAATTTTTATTTTTATAATTTGTTTTTTTTTTAATATAATCTTTTAAATGTAAATATTTTGAGAAGATATCAATTTTTAAATTACTTTGAGAGGTTTGATTTATTTTGAATTTATCAATATCATTTACAATTTTTTCTGATGCAGTTTTGTTCATAGAGAAATTAACTCTGGCCAATGTCTTATTATAAATTCTCTTATGGTTTGAATTTTTCTTCAAAAAAAGTATTTTTTTAAGAAAGAAAATAACTTTTTTTACTGATTTAGCCTTATATCCCAATTTGTTAGGAAAGTTTCTTTTATTCAATATTATATTTTTTGGAGAAAAAATTATTATTGGTTTTTTTAGAAGAGATGCCTGTATCCCAGAAAAAGAAGAATTGTGAATGACACACTCAGATCCTTTTATTAAAGCCGTGATATCAATATCTGATAACTCTAAAAAAAAATTTTTATTAAATTTTTTTAGAATTTTTTTCCAATCTTTTATATTTTCATTAGGATGCGGTCTTATAACAATATTTATATTACTAAATTTTTTACCTATATCTGAGAGCATTTCTACTGATTTTTCAAAGTATCTTCTTAAATTTTTCATTTGATTAATTCTATTTACTTTTTCTTTTTCTTTTTTATATCTAAAGAAAAATTTGTCTTGTTTGAAAATATTTTTAAGTTCTAAATTAGAGCTAATACCAGAGCTAATGAATAAAATATACTTTTTGTATTTATTTTTTACTTGATTTATGTCATCAGATAAAAAAGACTGGCTTACACTAGGTATACAAAGATCTAATCTTGGTGAACCAGTCATTTTAAATTTGTTTTTATTTTTTTTATATTTTCTTGTCCAAGCTAAATGATCAAATTTGCCCCATGTATAAAACTTATCTATTAAATTTATATTCTGATTACTACTTCTAATATTTAAAAAATTTTTTACTGTATTTAAAGTTGAATGAGTTACACCTGACTCTTCATCATGCACAACATAAATATTATTTTTTTTCTTTATAGATTTTATATGATTTGTATCATTAAAATTCATTGACTTATAAAAATAAACTCCAGGACCAAAATAATCCGTTGCCGCAAAAATTGACGTTTTATTACCAATTACAAAATTAAATCCCTTATTTAGTGCACTTAAACCTAAAAATAATTTAGGAAGTAACTCTCTTTTTTTAATTTCGATCGGAAGATATAAAATTTTTCTCATAAAACAATTATTATTAAATTTATATTTATAATTTTATTTTTATTTTTATAATTTTAAATATATAATTTTTTTAATATGCAATTTTCAATAATTATTCAAGCCAGATTAGGTTCAACAAGATTATCTGGAAAGATATTAAAAAATTATAAAAGTTATAATCTATTAAATGTGTTAATCAAAAGGTTAAAAAGATCAAAAAAAGTCAAAAATATCATTGTAGCTACAACAACACAAAAAGAAGATGACAAGGTTGTGAAATTTTGCGAAAATAATTCAATAAACTTTTTTAGAGGTTCAAAAAATGATGTTTTAAATAGATATTACCATGCATCCAAAAAATATAATGTAAAAAACATTATAAGAATTACGAGCGATTGTCCTTTAATAGATCCAAAAATTTTAGACAAAATGATTATAGAATTTAAACAAAAAAAGTTGGATTATTTATCAAATACTTACCCAGAGCCCTCAACTTTTCCAGATGGAATGGATATAGAAATTTTTACATTTAATTCTCTTAAATTGGCAAATAGATATTCAAATAAAAAATCTGAAAAAGAACATGTAACTGTTTATATTAGAAAAAATAGTAAATTCAAAACATTCAGAACAGATTTAATGAAAGATAAATCAAATTATAGATTAACAGTTGATTATTTAAAAGATTTTAATTTATTTAAAAATATAATAGACAACTTCAAACAAAAAATCTTTTTTGTAAGTATGAATGAAATAATTAAATTTTTAGATAAAAATCCAAGGCTAATTAAATATCAAAAAAAAATATTAAGGAATGAAAAACTTATATCGGATATGAAAAGAGATAAGATTTAGTAATTAAATTTTCTTGTTTTTATCCTACCTAAAGCTTTTTTATTTTTAATTAAACTATTAATCATTTTAAAAACTTTATCTACTGCTAAAAGATATTTTTTAATATCTTTCTCTTTATGTTGGTAACTTAAATATACAGAATTAGTAGCTAGATATTTTTTTTTCAACATCATATCTGTAAAATAAGTATAGATTTTTTCGTTATTTTTGCCATACATAAATTGAAAACTAGGAATTGCTTGCATACCACCAATTTCTAATTTTATATTATTTTTTTTTGCAGATTCTTTCCAACCATTTTTTACAAGATTACCAATTTTAATTAAATGTTGTGAAACATTATTTTTAACAAAAAAATCAATTACAGCTATACCTGCATTAAATCCAATACTCTCTGTCCATGCGGTACTACTTATGAAGGTTTTGTTTGCAAATCTCATATAAGTATTTTTTCCAACAATAGCTGATATTGCATAACCGTTTCCAAGGGACTTTCCATAAACAACTATATCAGGTTTAATTCCTAATTTTTTATACAAACCTCCATTTGCTTCTCTCCAGCCGGTTGTAATTTCATCAACAATTAAACAAATATTCTTTTTTTTGCAGAGTTTATTAATTTTATTTATAAAGTCTTTTGATAAATAATTATATCTTCCACACTCAATTACAATTGCTGATAACTTATTTTTTTTTGTTAAACTTTTTATTTGCTCAAAATCATTGAATTTAAATGGCAAAATTGTTTTTTTAAGTTCTTTCGGAATACCTAACGGAATAAGATTTTTTAATAAGTGATTATTTAAATTTTTTTTATTATCAAGATTTGCAGCAATATACCAATCTTGCCATCCATGATATCCACTAAATGCAATTTTTGAATGTTTATTTTTTGCTCTCGCAATCCTGATTGCTATTGACATTGCCTCACCACCAGCTCTAGCAAATTTTACCTTATTTGCAAATTTATCATATTTTAATATTTTTTTAGCCAACAAGTACTCATCCAAAGAATTTAGGGTTGTGTTTACTGCTTTATTTATTGCGAACTTCACTTTTGTATCAATGGAATTGTTTTTATAACCAAGAGTAGAGGTTCCAATACCCATTATGCTCATATCAATAAATTTTTTTTTATTTAAATCCCAAATTTGTATTCCCTCAGCTTTTGAAAAATAAGTTGGCCAAAATAAATTAGAAAATCTTTCTGGTCTTTTAGATAAAAGACCATTTCCACCTGGAATAATTTTTTTAGCTTTAAGCCAAATTTTGCTAGGTACAATATTCATTTTTTTTCTCTAATTCCAATTATACGGTTTAATTAACTTTTCAATATTTTTTTGTTTTTTAACCTCAAACTCTGGAATATTCTTACTTTTTTTTATATTCAATGAAAGGAATTCATTAAATTCATTTATGCTGGTGAAACCAACAACAATTTTTTTAATTTTTCTAGTATTAAAAATAAAATTTGTAGCTGCTTGCAATTTACTAATCTGGTATTTATTACAATAATTATCCCATCTTAAAAAAAGATTAGCCCAGGGTAAAAACTGTTTTTTTATTGCATCATTATTTTTTAATAATAGTCCCTGTAGAAAAATTGATCTTACGTGTATTTCAATTTTATGTTTTGATAATTTTTTTAAAATATTTTTTTTTATAAAACTTTTGTCGAATATGTTTAGAGGTACTTGTATTACATCAGGTACAAAAAATTTTAATACAAAATTTAATTCTTCAATATTATATAACGAAACACCGATTTTTTTTGTATGATTATTTTTTTTTAGCATATTAAAGATATTTTTAACTTTTAAGATTTCCTCACCTTTTATATTATTACAATCGTGAAGAAGAACCGCATAAAAAGATTTAATTCTTAACTTTTTTTTTGATGCTATAACTTTGTGATAAATTTTATTTTCAGAGAAGTGTTTTTTTTTGTTAGGCTTGGATATTTTAGTAATTATATTGAAGTTACTTAAACTAATTTTTGTTTTACTTATTTTTTTATCAACATTTTTATATGCTAGAGCAGTATCAATAAAATTTATTTTATTTTTTTTTAATAAAAGCAAAAATTTTTTTATTTCTTCTATACTTATTTGTTTTTTGTTTTTGTTTGTAATTCCATAAATATTTCCAAATTGGGCCGTACCTAAGCATATCTTACTTTTCCAATTCATATAATTTTAAGTAAATTAGTTTCATTTTTATTTTAGGCATGCAAATTATTATTTCTATGTTTTATTAAAATAAATTACACTGGATATTTAATTTTTACCATAAAATATAGACTTTTAAAATTTTTTTTTCTTTACTGTTCATTAATTGAACGATATGTTCATATTTTGAACACTTATGAAAAACGATCCTGACCAGTTTAACGTACTAAGAAAAATTAATTCGAATCCGAATGTTTCACAAAGAGATTTAGCTAATGAGTTAAATTTAAGTTTAGGAAAAATTAATTATTGCTTGAAAGCACTAAAATCCAAGGGTTTAGTAAAAATTCAAAATTTTAATAAAAGTAAAAATAAAATGGGTTATGCATATATTTTAACACCAAGAGGAATTTCTGAAAAAACAAAAATAACAATAAATTTTATGAAAAGAAAAATGGAAGAATACGAAGAATTAAAAAAAGAAATAAATCAAAAAAAATAAATGTGGATAATAGCAAAAATCAAATATAAAGAAATTTCGAGCTTTAAAACAAATCTTGGTAAAATCATAAAAGAAGATCTAGAATTTTATGAACCACATATCTTATATACAAAAAAATATATTAAAAAAATAGGTTTTAAGAAAATTAAAAAATTTATATTAGGAAGTTATATTTTTTGTAAAAGTGAAAGTTTTAAAAGTAAATCAATTATAAACTCTTTAAAATTTACAAAAGGATTAGAATATTTTTTGCCAGGTCATTTATGTAATCAAGTTGAAATCAATAAATTTATTAATTATTGTAAAGATCACGAATATCCATTAGGTAATTTAAAACAAAGTTTTTTTAGCAATCTAAATATTACAAAAGGAATTTTTGTATCTGGACCATTCGCTAACTTTATTTTTGAAATAATAAATAATAATAATTTTAAAAAAAATATACAAGTTTTGTGCAAAAATAAAAAAATCACTATTAATTTAAATGGTGGAGGATTATTTTTGCCTGTCTAAAAATTGAAGTCGAGTATATTAAAAAAAAGTATTAAATAATGGATTTTTATCAAAATCCAAGTGCGGAGCATTGGTTAAATTTGATTTAATATATGTTGAATAAAAATTCATTAAAAAAAAAAATATTTATAATTGGATCATCTGGTTTATTGGGAAATCAGCTTTATCACTATATCAAGAAGAAGCATATTGTTTACAATAATGGATTAAAAAAAAGAAAATTTAATTTACTAAAGTATAATAAAATTGAAAAATATATTAATAAAATACAGCCAAATTTAATAATTAACTGCTCAGCAATTACCAATATTGATTATTGTAATAAAAATAAAAAACACGCATATCAAGTAAATGTTTTGGTTGTAAAAAATATATTTAATATTTTAAAAAAAAATAAAATCAAATGTAAAATCATTCAGATATCTACTGATCAATTTTATAATAATAAAAATTATATTAAAAATGTAGAAAGTAAAAAAAATTATTTAAACTATTACACTAATACAAAGTTGATGGTTGAAAAAGAGTGTATGAAGAATAAATCAATAGTTATTAGAACAAACTTTTTTGGAAAATCTAATTCAAAAAAAAAGAGCTTTACAGATTGGATTTATAAAAGCTTTAAATCAAAAAAAAATTTTTATCTATTTGAAGATGTTTTTTTTTCTCCATTAAGTATCAAAACTCTTTGCAAAATGATTAATTTAGTTGTTGAAAAATACGATTCAGTGACGGGCATTTATAACATTGGCTCAAGAAAAAGAATGAGCAAGAAAGAGTTTGCAGTATTTTTTGCAAAAAAGTGTGGAATTTATAAAAACAATTTCAAAGCAGTTAAATCTTCTAAGTTTTTTAAAATTAGAAGACCTCAATTTATGCAAATGAATATTAATAAATTTGAAAAAAAATTCAAAATAAAGCTACCAAATTTAAAAAAAGAAATAACTTTTGAATCAAAAAATTATTTATAAAAAATTTAAAGGTAAAAAAATTTTGACAAGTTAAAATAATAGTTTAAAGATTAATAAAGTACTTTTTTCAAGATAATAAAAAAATGTTTAAAAATAAATCAATTTTAATTACTGGTGGAACCGGTTCATTTGGTAAAAAATTTGCTGCATCTTTACTTAATAAATTTAAAGATATTAAAAGATTAGTTATTTTTAGCAGAGATGAACTTAAGCAATTTGAAATGTCAAATTCAGAACCGTTTAAAAATTATCAAGATAAAATTCGTTTTTTTTTAGGCGATGTAAGAGATGTTAATAGACTTAGAAGAGCATTTTATGAAATAGATATTGTTATTCACGCAGCAGCACTCAAACAGGTTCCGGCCGCTGAGTACAATCCAATGGAATTTATTAATACAAACGTTATGGGTGCTCAAAATGTTATTGAAGCAGCAATTGATCGTAATGTTAAAAATGTTATTGCATTGTCTACTGATAAAGCGGCGAGTCCAATAAATTTGTATGGAGCCACAAAGTTATGTAGTGATAAATTATTTATTGCTGCAAATTATTATGCTGGAATTTCTAATTATAACTTTTCTGTTGTGAGATATGGAAATGTTATGGGATCGAGAGGTTCGGTAATTCCAACTTTTTTAAAAATATTTAATTATGATAAAAATAAAAAAGTATTTCCTATAACCGATGAAAGAATGACGCGTTTTAATATCACCTTAGATGAAAGTATAGAAACAGTTTTGTTCGCATTAAAAAATCAAAAAGGTGGTGAAATTTTTGTTCCAAAACAAAAATCCTACAAAATCACTGATGTTTGCAAAGCCATAGATAAAAACAGAAAAATTAAAATTATTGGAATAAGACCAGGAGAAAAAATAGATGAGGAAATGATTTCAATACATGATGGTATTAATTCTGTTGATATAGGAAATTACTATTTAATTTTACCTGTGAATAAAGAGCATTCAGCAAGAATATTAAAACATTATAAGAATAAATTTAAAATAAAAAAACTGAGCAAAAATTTTTCTTATAATTCAAAAAATAATAATAAATATCTTTCTGTGAAAGATTTAAAAAAACTAATATTTAATAAAATTTAATTATCTTAAATAAGATTTTAAAAATTTTAATTTTATAATTAATGGAAGAGTTTACAGAAAAAATTTTAGATATCTCATTTGATAAAGATAAAATAATAAGAATTTTAAATAAAAAAGAGATTGAAGAAATAAGAAAAAAATGGACTATTAGTTTTATCTTTAAATTGAGAAGAAAATTTAAAATTTTTTTACTAAATTTGCTTAACTTTTTCTCTTTTGATAAAGATATTGTTTATGTAAATGATAGATCTTTAGAAAAAGTAAAAAACAAGTATGATAACATTTCTGGTTCATATATTAAGAATTATTTAGATAGTAATAAAAAATTTATCGCTCAAATAAACAATAATCAAGTAGTTGAACTTAGAGGCAGTAAAGAAGATTATTATTCAAAGTATCTGAATAATATAATTATAAAAACAAATTCCAAATCATTTTTAGAAGTAGGTGCTGGCGAACTAACTTTAGCAGCAGATATTATTAAAAACTTAAAAAAATATTTTTTAGATTATACTGGAGCACTAGATTTATCTTTAAACCGGCTTATTGCAGGAAACGAATTTCTAAAAAAACAAAATTTAAATATAGATTTTGTAGTTAATGGGGATGCTTCTAATTTACCTTTTCCAGATAACTCGTTTGATATAGTTTACACCTCACACTGCTTAGAACAGGTACCTCATCTTTTTTTAAAAGCAGTCAATGAATGTAGTAGGGTTGCAAAAAAATATGTTGTTTTAATCGAACCATCATACGAATTAGGATCCGAAGTAACAAAAAATCATATTTATAAAAAAGGATATATAAAAATAACAAGTAAGTTATTGAAAAAATTAGAGCTTTCTGTTGTATTTAGAAAGATTTTACCTATCAAAATATTTCATAATGGATCTGAAATAATAATATTAAAAAAAGATAGCAATAAAAAAGAAGATATTAAAAAAGTACAATTTTTATGCCCAAGCTGTAAATCATTTCTCATTGAAAATGAAAAAAAGTTGATTTGCAAAACTGAAAATTGCTATTTTGATATCATTTCAACAATCCCCAAACTAACAATTTCAGACAAAAAAAAATATGAAAAAAGATAAGAATAACTTTCATTTAGATAAATTTTTAATGACTAAAAATCTCAAAATAGAAAAGAAATTTTTAAGGTATAACAGACTAGAATTTTTAAAAAATTTTGTATTAAAAAAAAGAAGATTAAAAATTATTGAATTTGGAACTGGAATATCAACTTTAGTAATTGCTAAAGCGTTATATATTAATAAAAAAAAATATAGTAATTTAAGCAAAGAATTTAGGGGTATAAACTTTAAGTTGTATACTGTTGATAACAATAGGAAATTTTTAAATATAACAAAAAAAAATATTGATAAATTAAAACTGAAAAAATTTGTAAGTCTTAGCCTAGTTAAATTATCAATGGGCAAGTTTGATGGACAAATAGTGGCAAGTTGCAACAAAATACCCAATATATCTCCAGATCTTATATATTTAGATGGCCCAGACCAAAGTTTAATAAAAGGAAATTATAAAAATGTTAATTTTTCAGACAAGTCATTTACACCTATACAGTCTGACATTCTAAAAATGGAATCTTATTTAATCCCAGGTACTTTTATTCTAATTGATGGAAGATCTAATAATGCTTATTTTTTAAAAAGAAACTTAAGAAGAAATTGGAAATATAAATTTTATAAATCATTAAATACTCATTTGTTTGAATTAAAAGAACCACCATTAGGAAATTATAACAAAAGATTAAATAAATTTTATAATTTTGGAAAATAATAATAGTGTTTTAATAATTTTTTTAATCTAAAGTAATAAAAAATAATATGAAAACAGCAACATCTAAAGATACTTATACAAAAAAGCTAGAGGAAACTTTTTTAGAAGATTTATCTAAAATTTCAAAACCACAAATTTTAGAATTTGGCGTTAGACATGGGCAATCAACAGAAATGTTTTTAAAAGTTTGTGAAAAAAATGATGGTTTTTTATATTCCGTAGATATTGATGATTATAAAAATAAATTTAATTCACACAAATGGAAATTTATTCATTGTAGAGATGACAATTATAAATTAGTAGAAAAATTTATTCCTAATCAAATTGATATAATTTATTTAGATAGTTTTCATAACGCAAAACATGTTGAAAAAATATTTTATCATTACTACCCAATGGTAAAACAAAATGGCTATTTTGTCATTGATGATATTAATTGGATAATATATTCAAAAAATAATGTAAGAGATAATTTTAACTCTGAAATAAATAATTACGAAACCTTCTTTAGAATTCTTGATATATATAATTCAAATATTGATAATTTTGATTTGTCATTTAATTTTATTGGATCAGGAATAGCAAAAATAAAAAAAATTTCTAATAATCAATTATTAAAAAGAAAAAAAATTATTTTAAGAAAAAATACGATTAAAAATTTAATAAGAAAAATTTTACAAAAATAATTTATGAAAAATTTGAAGGTCGTTGTAATTAGCCCCGGTTTAAGTGGAGCTGGTTTAATCTCTGATTACCTATTAAATAGAAACGATTTTGCCAGTCCTTTTAATCTAGAGTCTGAATTTAGATTGCTGCATGACCCTGGTGGCATTCATAACTTGTATTGTGGTTTATATGAAAATTTTAGTGTAAACAATTCAGCGTACTTTTTTAATGAGTTTGAAAAATATATTTCAAAACTAAAAAACCTGTCTGTTAAAAAAAAAAATAAAAAAAAATACTTATACAATTCACTTTTTTTTATCGAAGTAGAAAAATATTTAAAACAGATAAGCCAAATAAATTACTATGGATTACCAGAGTTTTTTAGACTAGGATTAAATTTTCAAAACAAGCTTAAATGGCGGATACTTAGGATTAACAAAACATCTCAAGAAGTAAAATTCTGTAAAATGAGAATTCCAGTTGAAAAGAAAATTTTTTTAAAAAATACAAAAATATTTTTAAATAAAATTTTATATATTCTTTCGGAAAAAAAAAAGAATTATGTGATTGATCAAGGTGGGAATTTTTGGGATCCAATTAAATCTACACAATATTTTGACCGTAGAAAAATTATTTTGGTTACAAGAGATCCAAGAAGTATTTTTTCAAGTATGAAAACAAGAAAATCTTTAGCTTATCCAGGCCATAATATTAGAATTTTTTGTGAATGGTATAAAAATATAATGAAAAATTATAATACAGTTAAAGAAAGCAACCTTTTGATAAAAATAAAATATGAAAAATTTATAAATGACTATGACAATCAAAGTAAAAGATTATGTAAATTTTTATCTATAAAAAAACTTCCGAAGTTTGACTATAACATTAATATTTCTAAAAAAAACTTATATAAAGCAAAAAATAATTTAACTAAATCTGAATTAAATTATATTTGTAAAAAATTAAAAAAATTTACTCAGTGGTAAAAATAACTCCAAACTAATTTGTTTAGATTTTAAAAATATGTTTTAATTTATGATAAATGATTTAAAAAAAATATGGTTTATTCTTTCATCTAAAAATAGAATTAAATCACTTATTTTCTTATTCTTGAGTCTAATTTCCGTTGTTTTTGAGACTGCATCTTTGGGAATGGTTGTTCCAATAATAAGCACAATGACAGGAAGTCAAAATGATACATTTTTATTTCTTTCAGAATTTATGAATCTAATTTCACAACACTGGCAAATGAATTCAATATCCTTTTTAATGATTATTTTAGTAAGTATTTTTGTTGCAAAGAATATTTTTTTATTCTTTTTTTCATGGTGGACTGCAAATTTTGTAAATAAAGTAGAAATTAATTTAACAAAAAAATTATTTAGTTCGTATATCAACCAACCTTACTTATTTTTCATAAACATAGGCACAACCGATATTGTTAGAAATATAGTTGTCGAAGTAGGTAATTTTAGAAAAACTATTGACAATATTTTAGCTATCTTTGTTGAACTAACTTTATTATTAGGTATCTTATTTCTATTATTATCCGTAGATTTAATTAATACCATAACAATTTTATTACCAGTAATAACTTTTATTTTTCTATACTATTTATTAAGTAAAAAAATAACTGTAAATCTTGGGCAAAAAAGATTGGAATATTCTAATAAACATATGAAATATGTAATGGAGTCAATAACTGCTATTAAGGAATTAATATTATATGAGGTGAAAGATTATTTTCAAAAAAAACAATTAAAAGAAAAAATAAATGTTGGCAATATCTATCGACATTATATAGTTTTGAATAGTCTTCCACGAATTTTGTTAGAATTATTAATAATTTCAATCATATCATTAATTATTATAATAAACAGTAATAAAGATTTAAATAGTTTAATTCCAACTCTAAGTTTATTTGCTCTGTGTGCAATTAGAATGCTACCTTCGGCAACTAAAATAGTTACAGTAATTCAAGCAATAAAATACAAATCTCCAGTAATATATAAAATGTATGATTTAATTAAAAATAATGAAAATTTTAATAAAGAATTATTAGAAATAAATAAAAATTTACCTCATGGTAATTATGATAAAAATAAATATGTTTTAAACAATGTAAGTTTTTCACATCTTAATTCGAATAAAAAAATTTTTGAAAATTTAACAATCCGTTTTGAAAGGGGAAAATTTTATGGGCTTATTGGAGCTAGTGGTACTGGAAAAACCACTTTAGTGAATCTTTTACTTAGTTTTTTAAAACCAAACGCAGGTAATATAGAATTAGATGGAATAGATATTTCAAAATATAAAATTGATTGGAAATCTAAGGTTGGATATGTGCCTCAAAGTATATTCTTACTTGATGAAAGCATAATAAATAATGTTGCATTTGGAGTTGAAGAAGAAAAAATTGATATAAATAAAGTAAAAAAATCTATAGATGCAGTTCAGTTAACTGATTTTGTTAATAATCTTGAAAATGGTTATAAGACAGTTGTTGGAGAAAGAGGATCAAAAATTTCTGGTGGACAAGCACAAAGACTAGGCATAGCCCGAGCTTTATATAATAATCCAGATATTCTTATTCTAGATGAGTCTACTAATAATTTAGATATTGATGTTGAAAATAAAATTTTAAATGATTTACAAAAATTAAAAGATACTAAAACAATTATTTTTATTACACATAGAGAAAATCCTTTAATTTATTGTGATGAGATTTATGAAATTGTTAATGGGAATGCCAAAAAAAAGTAAAAATATAGTAATCATAATGCCTGCTAGAGGTGGATCAAAAAGATTAAAGAATAAAAATATTTTACCAATAAATAAAAAACCCATGTTTGTTTATACTATGTTACAGGCAATGAGATCAAAAAAAATTAGAAAATTTTTTGTTTCAACAGAAAATAAAAAAATAATATCAATCTGTAAAAAATATAATATTAATTATATTCTAAGACCAAAGCATTTATCAAAAGACAATGTAGAAAAACAAGAAGCTATTGTTCATGCAGTTAGACATCTTGTTAAGAAAAAATATTATCCAAGCACAATTATATCTCTTCAACCAAACTCACCAGAAACCAAAGCAAAAGATATTGATAAAGCTTTAACATTTTTTGAGAAAAAACTTTATCCAAATTATAAGATTAAAGAATTAATTTCGGTTGGAAAAAATAATATTCAAAATGCGGCATTTAGAATAATGACATATGATGCTGTTTTTCAAAAAACATTAAGCACAAAAATAGGAATTTTTTTTACTAATGCCTTAGATATTCATAGTAAAAAAGAATATTTAAAAATAAAAAAAAAATTAGAAAATGCTTAAAGTAGCATTCTTAATTTCCGATGAAGGATATGGTCACGTAGTAAGACAAAGAGAGATTATTAGATATTTATTAAGAAATGTAAAAAATATCAAAATAAAAGTTTTTACATCAAAAAAATTATTTGTACTCAAAGAAACATTTGGAACAAAAATCGAATATGCAGACATATATAATAATATTCACACACAAAAAAATGAAGATGGATCATTAAATGTAAATGAGACAAAAAAAATTTTTTATCAATGGAGATTAAATTCAAAACAATGGATGAAAAAAATGAAAACAATTTTAAATGATTTCGATTTTTTTATTTCTGATTGTGTTCCAGAGGCCTTTGAAATTGCCAGTATATTAAAAAAAAAATGTTTTGGAATTTCACATTTTACATGGGATTGGTTTTTTGAAAATATTATTAAAGATAAAAAAAATGCCTCAGTTGATCAAATGAAATACTACATGTCTAAAGCTACTCATCTTTATTTTCCACCATTTACAAATGAAAATAATCTTCAAAGATATAATAATAATTATACTTCAGTTAATTTTATTGTAAAAAAATTTAGAAAAGAAAAAAAAAAGACATTCATAAAAAAAAAGAAATGTTTAATAATGGATAATGGAAATTTAACTATGAATAAATTAATATCAAAAACAGTCAATTATTTACCAAAAATCGATAATATTATTTTTACGATAAGAATTGATAATTTGGATTCAAAAACAATAAAAAAAATTTTGGAAGCAAAAAATATATTACCAATAAGAGGCCTTAAAAAAACTCACTCAGAAATAGTTAATTCAGATTTTATTATTGCTAGAGGTGGATTTAACACAATTTCAGAATGTCTTACAAATCAAATTCCTGCAATTTTTTTTGATGAAAAAAACAATCCAGAGATTAAAGATAATTTAAACTCTCTAAAAAAACTCGGATTGTCAACGTCAATGAAATTTAATGATTGGGGAAAATATATACAAAAAAGGTTAAAAAAATATTTTTTACAAGAGGAAAAATTTATTATATATAATTTGAAAAAATATAAATTTAACACCAATGGTGCAAATCAAGTTTGTAAAGATATTTTAAGAAGAATTAAATAAAATGGCACAATTAATCGCTGAACTTTGTCAAAATCATAATGGAAATTTTGATATTTTGGAGGAGATGGTTTCTGCAGCAGCAGAATCTGGTGCCGATTATGCAAAAATACAGGCAATCAGTTCAGATGATTTAACTTTTAGAGAAAGATTTGAAAATGGATTAATAGAAGGTGAAAAAATAAAAGTTATCAAAAGACCATACAAAAATGAATATGAAAGATTAAAGAATTTAGATTTAAGTGAAGAACAGCAATTAAAATTTGTTGAAATTTGTAAAAAAAATAAAATTAAACCTATGACAACAATTTTTACTAGAAATAAAATAGATTTAATAAGAAAAATGAAACTTGAAACTCTAAAAGTTTCAAGTTTTGATTGTGCTTCTTTAAAATTAATTGATGAATTGAAATCTTTAAATCTTTCAAATTTAATTGTTTCTACAGGAGCTACTTTTGATAGAGAAATAAGAGCAACTGCAGAATTATTAAAAAAAAATAAAGTTAATTTTACTTTATTGCATTGTATTTCAATATATCCAACCCCTTTAGAAGAAGCCAATTTATTAAGATTAAATTTTTTAAAAAAATTTGCTAATTCAGTAGGCATAAGTGATCATTCAAATCCAGGAAAAGATAATTTTAAAATAATTGCTGCCGCGTTAAATATGGGAGCAGAAATAGTTGAAAAACATTTCACAATTTTACCTAAAGACAAAACTAAAGATGGACCTGTATCTGCAAATCCATCAGAGTTAAAAGAAATTTCTAATTTATGCAAATACGAAAAGAAAGATTTAGAAAATTATATTCAAAATAACGTTCCAGAATATAAAAAATTATTAGGCATGGAACAAAGGGAGTTATCTGAAACTGAATTATTAAATAGAGATTATTACCAAGGCAGATTTGCAAGCAAAGTGAAAGGAAAAATAATTTTTAATTGGGATAAAAAAGAATTGGTTTAATAAATGCTATCCCAGAAAAAAAGATTATACACTGTTCTTGAGGTAAAAAAACGTGAGCTTGACTCCAGGCTATATTTTGCAGTTAAAGCTGCAGAAAGAGGTTTTTCAACAGTAATATCCAAAAAAAATAACCTAAATAATAAAGTTGATTTAATGAAAACAGGAATTTTATTAGACAAAAGCTTAGGACCAAAACATCTAAAACCAATTTTAAAATTTAAAAAAGCTGGCCATAGAGTATGTAGTTTTGATGAAGAAGGTTTGCTTTTTTATAACCCAGAAACATTATGCAAATCTAGAATGGCACCAGATTGTTTAAATGAAATAGATTATTTTTTTTGTTGGGGAGAAAATGACCGAAATGCTATTTTAAACTATTGCACATTAGATCCAGCTAAAGTTATTAAAACAGGCAATTGTAGAATAGATTTTTTAAAAGGAAGATTAAAAAATATTTTAACTGAAGATGCAAAAAAAATTAAAAAAAAGTATGGAAAATTTATTTTATGTAATACAAATTTCAGCTATGTAAATTATCAATCTCCAAGTGAAAATATAAAAACAATAATTGATAGTTATAAAATATTAGGAAAAAGAGATGATCAAACATTAGAAGTTGATAAAAAAAAATTAAATGTTCAAATGGAAACCAGAAAAAAATTATTAGAGTTTTTTAAAATTTTTTCAGAAAGATTTCCTGATAAAAAAATATTAATAAGAGCTCATCAAAGTGAAAATGTTGAGTATTGGAATGAAAGCTTAAAATCATATAAAAACATAAATTTAGTTAAAGATCATTCAACTAGTGCAGCAACCTGGATGTTAGCTTCGGAGTTAAATATTTCAACTAATTGCACAACTGGAGTTGAATCAAAAATTTTAAATACGTTAACATTTAATTATTTACCAGTTAAAGAAGATATCTCTTATTATAATCTTCCAAATAAAATAAATAAAAATATCTCTTCAAATGAAGAACTACTTTTAGAATTAGAGAAATTATATTCAAATCAAGTTTATGAAAAAAACTTTGATACTGATAAAATAAATTATATTAAGAAATATATTTACAATGCAGATTCAAACATTGACTCTGCTGAAATTATGCTAAATTTTTTAGACAAAGTTTCTGATAATTTAATAATAGTAAATGAAGCAGATAAAAAAAGTAATTTTTTGTATAATAACTTTTTTAAACTAGAAAGGTATATTAAAAATTTATACCACAAAACAAAAAAAAATAGTCTCAGCAATACAATGTACGATCTATATTTAAGAAAAAATCCAGGCTGGGATTTTAATGAAGTAAAAAATAGAATTTTAAAAATTGCAGAAACTTTAAATATTGAAAACTTAAAGGTTTTTGAAATTTATCCAAATATGATTTGTATTGAAAAAAATAATTAAAAATATATTAAAATTTAAATGGTAGCAGAATATAATAAAAAATATTTTACAACTAAATTCTGTCCTTTGTGTAAGTCAAAAAAAAGTGTCAACTATGGAAAATGTTACAAAAATTTATATTCAGAAATATTTTCTAAAATTTTAAATATTAATGAAGATGTTCTTCTTAATAACTTTAAGAATGTTAAATGTGTTGATTGCGGACTTATTTATAAAAAAAAGTGGTTTACTGAACCTGTGTTAAAAAAAGTTTATAATAAATATGTGGCAAATCATCCAAAAGGGTGGGATGCACTTGCAGAAAGATTTAATAAAAAAAATCTTGCAAAACAGATAGAATTATTTATAAAAAAACCAAAGAATAGCAAAGAGTTAAGATCTTTATATTCTATTGTAGAATCTATAATTGTAAAAAATACAGAAGAAAAAAAATTAAAAAAAATATTTTTAAACGCAATAATGAAAAAAGAAATTAATACTGTCCAAAAGTTTAAAAAAAAAACTGTTTCAATGTTGAGTGAACCCGAAGAATATAAAAGATTTTCAGGTTTTAAAAGTAAGGATTTGTTTAGCTTTTTAGAAATGAAAATTCCTGGTCTAGATTCTTACAGCGAAATAGGTTGTCCTTTGTGGGGAATGCATAAAATAGCAAAGAAAAGAGGTATTTTTACAATACACTTTAAGAGCAACAAAAATCTTTATTGGGGTGGAAATTGTAAAAATAAAAATTTATCATGTTACAAAAAATGCTTGAAACTTAAAATAGTTGATAAACTTAAAAATAAAATAAACCAAAAAATTAGTTATGTTGGAATTTATGCATACTTAGATCATATCATTAGTTTAAATAAATTTTTAAATAGTATTTTTAAATATAGCAAATCATGTGGAATGATTATAGAAGACTTAAATCATAGTATTAGACCAGGAATGCCAATCCAACACTATACAGGATGGGGAACAAAACCTATGAAATTTTTAGCAAAAAAATTTAATAAAAAATTATCTTATCAATTTAAAAAGATTAATCCTTCAGGAAATAAATTTTATTTAATTCACTAAATATGAAAAAAATTTTTTTTATAAGGCATGGTAAAGCTGCGATGGAAGGTGTTGACAGAGAAAGAGTTTTAGATGCCGATGGTATTATTCAAGCAACTTCACTTTGTAAAAAAATAAAAGATCAGTTTGAGGGACAAAAAGTTAGAATAATTTCTAGTCCATTTAAGAGAGCGATGCAAACTATAGAAAAACTATCTTTGGATTTTAGTGCTAATATAGAAAAAAGTGATTCTCTGGAGGAAATAAATATTGGAAAAGACGAAAATTTATCCAAACATCAGATAATAGAGAAGATGTGGAGTGATAAAAATTTTAAAGTTTCAAATGGCTCTTCTCAGCTTGAGCATGTAAATCAAATAAAATCTGAATTAAACAAAATTCTTAAAGATTTTTATGAAAATGATTACAATCTAATTTTAGTTTCTCATGGAAACTCAATAGGTATTATTTTAAAGTATTTTCTTAATCAAAAGTTTACTTTTGAAGACTGGAAAAATATAAGTATGCCAGATATGTACTCAGTAAGCTTTGATGAAAGTAATAAAGTTACTCAATTTAAAAGAGATGTTGAAGGTATAGAAAAAATTTTTAAAATATAGAAAGGAAATATGGCTGAAGAAATAAACAAGGATTATCTTAAAAAAAAACAATACAATACAACAAAGTATTTAGAGGCAAGAATTAAAATACACCAGTTTACAAAAAATAAAATTGGTTTTCATGAATGGATATTTAATCAATACGATTTATCTGAACTTGAAAAAAGTAATAATGTAATTAAAGTTTTAGATATTGGTTGTGGAACAGGTGTTTTTTGGAAAAAAAATCAAAATAATTTTAATAAATATAATTTAGATATTACTTTTACAGATGCAACATCTGCAATGGTCGAAAAAGAGAAAGCTAATACTTCTGAACTTAAAGCAAAAAAAACTTATGAAATAGCTGATATAGACAAACTAGATAAGTATAAAAACCAATTTGATATTGTTTTTTGTCATAATGTACTTTACCACGCAGAGAATAAAGATAATTCAATTAAAAATCTCAAAGATTGTTTAAATGATAAACCAACATCATTTTGTAGCATTACAACAAACAGTGAAAAACATATGTTAAATGTTTATGAAATTGGAAGAAATTTAGATAAAAATTTTCCAACAGATAGAATAATAGACTCTTTTACAGAGGAAGTTGCTGATAAAATGTTGCCAACCCATTTTAAATTTGAAAAAAAAATTGAGGAGGAAGAACTAAGAGTAACTGACTGGGAGATATTAATGGGATTTGTTGCTTCTGGGGTTGAACCTAGAGGGATAAAATTGGTAGATAACTTTTGGGATGACTATAAAAAAGTTTATGATGAAGAATTCAAAAAGAATGGATACTTTAAAATAATTAAGAGATCACCTTTATATATTTGTAAAAAAATTTAATCTAAAAAATGATTTTATGGATAACTGGAATTTCTGGTACGGGCAAAACTACTATTGCCAAGCCACTTTATAAAAAATTTAAAAAAAAATATAAAAACTCGTTATACCTTGATGGTGATGAAATAAGATCTGTATTCCAAAATAATCTAAAATATACTTTAAAAGATAGGAATAAAAACGCTGAGAGATTTATATCCCTTGTTAAGTATTTGTCTGATCAAAAAATTAATTTAATAATCAGTGCAAATATTACTTCAAATAAGTACAGATTAATTGCAAGAAGAAAATTAAAAAATTTTCTTGAAATACATATTAATGCAAAATTAAAAAATTTAATTAAAAGGGATTATAAAAATTTGTATAAAAACGCTTTAAAAGGAAAAATTAATAATGTTGTAGGAGTTGATATTAAATATCAAATACCAAAGAAAGTTGACTTTATAATTGAAAACAATGGTAGTAAAAAAGAATTTTTATATAATATTAATGGTATACTTTTAAATCTAAAAAAAATTAAAAAAAAGATCTTTTAGAAAAATAAATCAAAAAAATATATTTATGTTTTTAAATAAAGCAAAGAATCTTCAATATATAAAAGATTGCAATATTAAAAATCTTAAAGTACCAAAATTCTCTTTCTTTAAAGTTGAAGAATGGGAAAAAAATAAAAATATAATTACCCAAGATGTTAATCAATCATTAAATAATAAAATATGTATTAGATCATCTTTTATATTAGAAGATCATCAAAAATATTCTTTAGCAGGTAAATTTGATAGTTTTATTAAAGTTGAAAATACAAAAAAAAATATAATTTTTTTTACAAAAGATTTAATAAATCAGTACAAAAAGTTTACATCAAAAAAAAAATACTATTTAAATAGTCATATTATAATTCAAGAATTTGTTAAAAATTCTATTTGCAGTGGAGTAGTAACCAATTATTCAATTAGTGATGGAGCCCCTTATTATACCATAAATTATGATGATACGAGCAATTCTACTTCATCAGTTACATCAGGGACAAAAGATAGCTTTAGAGTGTTATATGTTTCCAGAGACAATCTAAAAAAATTAAGATCAAAAAAATTTTTATTTCTTATAAATGCTGTCAAACAAATAGAAAATAAATATAAAAATCAATCATTAGATATTGAATTTGCAATAGATAAAAAACTAAATGTAAATATTTTGCAGGTCAGACCTATTAGTAAAAAAATCAAATGGAAAGTAGTTAATAAAAAAAAAGTTAACACTTTTTTACATTACTCTGAAAAAAAATATAAAAAAATTAACAAAAAAAATTTCAGATATGGAAAAAAAGGTGTTTTTGGATTAATGCCAGACTGGAATCCGGCTGAAATAATTGGTTTTCACCCACATTTATTTTCCTATTCATTATATAAGTATTTAGTAACCGACAATGCTTGGGCAAAGGCGAGAGAGGAAATGGGATATAAAAATATATCAAATTATCCTTTGATGTACTCATTTTCAGGTAAGCCTTATATTGATACTCGTTTAAGTTTTAACTCTCTTTTGCCAAAAAACATAAATAATAATTTAGCAAATAAAATTACAACATTCTGGACAAATAGTTTAATTAAAAAACCTTATTTTCATGACAAGATAGAGTTTGAAATAACTGAAAACTGCTATCATTTTAAATTACCCAAAGTTATTAAAAAAAAGTATTCTTTTTTAAAACAAAAAGAAAAAATTTTTTTTTCAGAGAGTCTAAAATTTTTAACTAACAATATTCTAAGCAATTATTATAGAGATTTTAATTCCTATTCAAAAAAGATTATATTCTTAGAAAAAATGAGGGTTAAAAATATATCTAGATATTTAAATAGTAATAAAGACGAAATTTTTTATTCAAAAAAAATAATGAATTTATGTAGAGAAAATGGAATCATTCCTTTTGCAAAATTTGCAAGGAATGCATTTATTGCAAAAAAAATATTAATTTCTTTTATAGAATTAAATATTTTAAAAAAAAGCTCCTATGCAAAGATTTTAAAAGAACTTAAAACTATTTCTCACGATTATATAACAGATAAAAAAAATTTGAGTTTAAAAAAACTAAATAAAAAAGTTTTCACAAGAAAATATTTTCATCTTCGACCTGGAAGTTATGATATTTTATCAAAAAGATATGATAGTAAGCTTTTGAGAAATGAACTAAACGATAATGAAATCAAAAAAATTTTAAGTTTGGATTTAAAAAACATAAATAAACTTTTGTCAAAAAAAGAAATATCAAGTATTGATAAAATATTAAAAAATAATCATTTTTCAATAAATTGCGAAGGCCTAATTAATTATTGTATTAACTCAATGAAGTTAAGAGAAAATTCAAAATTTATATTTACAAGATCTTTAAGTGATTCAATAGAGTTAATAAAAATATGGTCTAAAAAAAATAAAGCAGATAGTTTTGTTCAAGATTTGAGTTTAAAAAATATTTTTAAAATATCTAAATTAAAAACAAGTAAATTAAAAAGATATGCAGCTTATAAAAAATATTATAAAAATAACAAATTAAGGGAATATTATAAACTTATTAAATTACCATATCTTATTGTTTCAAAAGATGATTTTTATGTATCATCCGTTTTATTATCAAAACCTAATTATATTACAGAAAAAATTGTTGATGGCGAATTAATAAAATTGGATAATCAAAGTAAAAAAATAAATTTAAAAGGTAAAGTAATAGCAATAGAAAATGCTGACCCAGGTTATGATTGGATTTTCTCTCATAAAATTAAAGCATTAATTACTAAATTTGGAGGAATTAATTCACATATGTCAATAAGATGTGAGGAATTAAACATTCCTGCAATTATTGGTTTTGGAGAAGATAATTTTTCTAAAATTAATAATAGTGATAAAATAAATATTAATTGTAAATTGGAGAAAGTTAATTTCGAAAACTTATAATATTAATTATGCATATAGCCATTACTTCAAATTTAAAAAAATATTATAAAGGATATATTGATTTTATTGATCATTATTGGCTTAATTTCTTTGAATCACAAAAAATTATATATTCGTTAATTCCAAATAAACCATATTTATCAGCAAAAAAATTCTCACTATTAAATAAAAAAATTGATCTTTTAATTTTAACGGGCGGTAGTGATGTTAAAGGAAAAAAAAAGGATACCATTATTAGAAATAAGATAGAAAAAAATTTAATCAAAATAAGCCTAAAAAAAAAAATTCCAATTTTGGGTATTTGCAGAGGAGCACAACTAATTAATATTTTTTTTGGTGGAAAAATAAATAATGCCCAAGGTCATATGAGATCTAGACATAATGTTTGGTTTAAAAACACTGAAGTAATTAAAAGCAAAGTTTTAAATGTTAATAGCTTTCATAATAGTTTGATAAAAAAAAAAAATTTAACAACAAATGCAAAAGAAATAGCAATTGACTCAAAAAAAAATGTAGAAATGTTTCATATAAAAACTAATAAAATAATAGGTGTAATGTGGCATCCAGAGAGAGAAAAAAATAATAAATTTTTAAAAAATTTAATAGTTTTTTTAACAAAAAAAAAATGAAAATAATAATTTTATGCGCTGGAAAAGGAAGAAGATTTAATATCAATAAGCCCAAATGTTTAATAAACGTTTATGGTAAATCACTTATTAAAAGATGTGTTCAATCATTTAAATATTATGGTTTTAAAGATAAAGATTTTATTTTTGCATCAGGATATAAAGAATATTTGATTAAAAAAAGTTTAGGAGGCAAATATAATTATATAAAAAATAAAAAATATAAATTTACTAATATGGTGTATACATTTTTTAATGCAATACAAAATGTATATGATGAAGATGTAATTATTTGTTACGCAGATATAATGTTTGATAAAAAAAATATAAATAATTTAGTAAAATCAAAAAAAGATTTAGTAACATTAATTGATTTTGAATGGAAAAAAGTTTGGAAAAAAAAAAATAAATTATTAGACGACTCTGAAACTTTAAAAGTTAAAGGAAAAAAAATTATTAAAATGGGGGAAAAAACAAGTGATATAAATAATATAGATGCAAGATTTATTGGAATAAGTAAAATTTCAAGTAATTATTTGAATAAACTAAAATTATTTTACAAAAAACAATTAGTTAAAAATAAAAAATATTTTATGGAAATAGATATGACAAATTTTTTTAATTTTTTAATTAAATATAATAAAAATATATTTTTTATAAAAAATAAAGGTCTATGGTATGAATTTGATGATAAAAACGACTTAAAAAATTTTAAAAAATTATATTAATAGACCATATAAATATCGATCATATCTTTTATTTCTAACCACTATTTGAGATCTTAAAATTCCCTCTAACTTAAAATTATTTCTTTTTAAAACTTTTTTAGAACCTAAATTTTTTTTCCAGTGACCTGCCTGTAGTTTTTTTAATTTAAATTTTGATTTCGCAATTTTAATTATTTCACTTATAGCTTGAGTTGCCAATCCTTTTCCCCAATGTTTTCTTTCTCCAATAAAATAAGATATATCAGCTGTGAGGTTTTTGAAATTTATCGGTCCTAACTTAATATTACCAATATGATCACTAATAGAGTTATTTTTATCTATTAAATAAATTCCATAAAGAAATTCGTTTTTTGATTTTTTCTTTTTCTTAACAAAATTTAGAATATCGCTATATGTATGTTTATTTTCCGATTGCGCTGTATATTTGACAACATTATAATCATTCATCCATTTTTGATATTTTTTTGTTACATCTTTAGGTTCAAGTTCTTTAAGTTTTATAATAAATTTTTTCTTCATAATGAATTTTAATTGTTACATCAAATTATTTGTAATACAAAGTTGATTTTAATAATGCTTAAACTGCTTGATACTACTAAAAACTTAACTTAAAAGACCTTATGAAAAAAAAAGCCTTAATTTTTGGAGTTACAGGACAAGATGGTTCTTATTTATCTGAACTTTTATTAAAAAAAAATTATGATGTAATCGGTGTAATGAGAAGGTCAAGTTCTTTTAATACAGCCAGAATTGATCATTTATATAAACTTTATCCTAATAAATTTGATACCTCTTATGGAGATTTGTCTGATTTAAATAGTATTGAAAGAAATTTAGAAAAATTTGAACCAGATGAAATTTATAATTTAGCAGCCCAAAGCCACGTAGGCGTTAGTTTTGAAATATCTGATAGTACTTTTAATATCAATGCATTTGGACCTTTAAATATTTTACAAGTTTTAAAAAATAAAGGTATTAAATCTAAATATTACCAAGCGTGCTCAAGTGAAATGTTTGGAATATCACCTCCGCCTCAAAATGAAAATACAGAATTTCAACCACAAAGCATTTATGGAGTATCAAAGGTATCAGCTTATTATACTACCAGGTATTATAGACAAGCCTTTAATATGTTTGCAGCAAATGGAATACTATTTAATCATGAATCTCCAAGGAGAGGATTAAATTTTGTTACAAGAAAAATTACAATTGGAATTGCAAAAATTTTGACTAAAGAAATTAATTTTTTAGAATTGGGAAACTTGTCTGCACGTAGAGATTGGGGTTTTGCCGGAGATTATGTTGAAGCAATTTGGAATATTTTGCAACAAGATAAACCGGATGATTTTGTAATTTCGACAGGGGAAAACTACTCTATCGAAGACTTTGTAAGAGAGGCATTTTCAATAGTAGGCTTGGATTGGAAAAGATTTGTTAAATCAAATGTAAGTAGATATCTAAGACCTTCAGAAGTACCAAGCCTACTTGGTGATAGTAGTAAAGCTATTAAAAAATTAAAATGGAAACCTAAAGTTTTATTTAAAGATTTATGCCTAATGATGGTAGAAAATGATTTAAAAAGTTTTAACTTAACATTAGATGAGGCAAAAAAAATTGCAAAAAAACTTTAATCAATTTTTTAAAAAAAATCTTAAAAATAAAAAAATTGCTGTAACGGGGTCAAAGGGGTTTATTTCAAAGCACTTGATACAAGAAATAAAATCTTTAAAAGTTTCTAAATTAAAGATTAAAGAATTAAACTCTAACAACGTTAACTATTTTAATTATAAAAATTTAGAAAAAAAATTAAAATCAATAGACTATGTGATTCATCTTTCCTCAGCCACTGGTGGAATAAAATATACAAAAGAAAATATGTCAGAACAGTTTTATGTAACTATGATGAAAGATTTAAATGTTTTCAAAGCTGCTGAAAAAAACAAAGTAAAAAAATTAGTTACTCTTGGAAATTTACACGCTTATCCAAAAAATATTAATGGAAAGTTAACAGAAAATAAAATTTATGGAGATCTTCCTTTCCCTGGACATCTTGGAATAGGATGGTCAAAGAGAAACCTAAGTGTTATGGGGGAAATATTCAGTAAAAATAACAAAAATACTAACTTTATAACATTATACTCAGCCAATTGTTATGGTCCGGGTGATACACTTGATTTAAATTATGGCCATATAATTCCAAAACTTATTATTCAATGTTTAAAAAATAAAAATTTTAATCTGTTTGGTAGCTTAAATGCAGTAAGAGAATTTATTTATGTCAAAGATTTGGTAAACATTATAATTTTGTCTTTAATAAGAATAAACAAAACCAGTTTTTTTAATATTGGATCAGGAGAAAAAGTCAAAATCTCTAAATTAGTAAATATTATTAAAAGAAAAACTTTTTTTAACAAGAAAATTAAAAATAAAAATAAGATAAAAGATAGTTCAAAAAGATATTGTGGGAATAAAAATCTCTATAAAAATCTAAATTATAAAATAATATTTAATTTAGACAAAGGTTTAGACCAAACGATAAGATGGTATAAAAATTTTTTTTAATTAATGAAAATATCCCACATTGAAAAAAAGGATCTAAGATATATATCAGAAGTTTGGTACAAATCTTTCAAATATAACTTTCTTACTTTATTGGGTAAAAATTTTATTTTTGAATATTTAAAAATTGTATACAATATTAATAAGAGAAAACTATTTAAAATTACCCAAAAAAAAAAATTAAAAGGTTTTGTGATATATGGAAACGATTTTAATATTAACAAAATATTTATAAAAAAATTTATTTTTTTAATTATTTTCGTAATAATAAAAAAAATTCTACAGCTCAGATTATTTAAGGCACATTATATAATAAAAATGATATTTTATTTTACAAATCAAAATAATTTTAAACATTTGTCCGAGAACAAATTAGAATTGATAACTATATGTGTAGAAAAAAAAATGGGATTGGGTACAAGTTTATTAAAGTTCTCGCTAAAAAAAATTTTTAAAGAAAATAAATTAATTGATATAATTTATGTTAAAACGGCATTTCCATCAAAAAAAACATCAAAATTTTATGAAAAAAATGGATTTAAATTTTATAAAAAAACTTTTAATTCTAAATGGCAAATATTAAGTTTATCTAGAGCAACAAAATGAAAATTATAAATCAAATAGAGCCAATAATTAGTAAAGATGATAAAAATGCTGTAAAAAAATATATCAATTCTGGAGGATGGATAACTGAAAATAAACTATCAAAAGAATTTGAAAAAAACTTTTCTAAACTTGTTGGCGCTAAATACTCAATCCTTCATCCTAATGGTACCCTTACATTGTTATCAATAATGTTGGCCTTAGGAATAAAAAAAAATGATGAAGTTATTTTGCCTAATTATACGATGGTTGCCACAGCTAACGCAGTTATTCTTGCGGGAGCAAAACCAATTTTATGTGATATTTCAGATCAAAATTTATGTTTAGATCCCAAGAAATTAATTTACAAAATTAATAAAAAAACCAAGGCTATCATATATGTTACATTAAATGGAAGATCAGGTTTTATTAAAGAAATACAAAAAATATGTAAAAAAAAAAAAATTGTATTTAATCGAGGATTCTGCCCATTCAATTGGTTCATATTTCAATAAAAAGCATCATGGTACATTTGGAATTGCGTCTTCATTTTCATTAAGCATGCCTAAATTAATCACCACCGGTCAAGGTGGTTTTGTTGTCACTGATAATAAAATTTTTGAAAATAAGATTAAGAAAATAAAAAATTTTGGAAGAAAAAGTGACGGAAATGATATTTATTCATCAACAGGATATAATTTTAAGTTTACCGATCTCCAGTCATCACTGGGTATAAGTCAATTAAAAAATATTAAATATAGAATAAAAAAAAAGAGACAGATATTTAAAATTTATTACAAAGATCTTAAAAAAATTAAAGAAATTAAAATGTTTGAGTTTAAAAAAAATGAAACACCTTGGTTTATTGATATTTATTTAAAAAAACCAGAGAAGTTACAAAAATATTTAAAAAAATTTAATATAAGAACCCGTTTAGTTTATCCACCTTTGAACAGTTTAAAAATTTTTAAAATTAAAGGAGATTTTAAAAATTCTAAATTTTATTGTAATAGAGGCCTTTGGCTTCCTAGTTCAATTAATCTAAAAGAACAAGATATTAAATTTATTATAAATAAAATTAAAATTTATTTAAATAATTATGCGTAAAATTAATTTTAATTTTATTGAACTTTGTAAAAAAAGAAAAGGTCTTATCGATGGTGGTCTTAGAAAGAAAAATAAATTTAAAATTCCATTATTTTCTATTATCACAGTTAATTTAAATGACGATCTAGAAAGCACAATACTAAGTGTTAAATTTCAAAAATATAGAAATTTAATTGAGCATATAATTATAGATGGTGGCTCAAGAAACGTTTATTTAAAATTATTAAATCACTACAGCAAAGACATAGACTATTGGATTTCTGAAAAAGACAGAGGAATTTGGGATGCAAGTAATAAAGGTATTACATTGGCTAGAGGGAAGTTTATTGGATTACTAGATTCGGGTGATATTTTGAGCAAAGATGCTTCTGAAATTTTAAAAAAAATGTTTAAATCAAAACCCAACGCAGATTGCTTAGTTGGTAGTGTTTTGAGAGCAAGATTATTATCTGGTTTTTATCCCCAAAAAATATCTACTCATTTAAATGTTTTTCCATCTAATTCAGGAGGTTTTTTTTTGAATAAAAATATCCAAAAAAAATTAGGACTATTTGACGAGAGATATAAATGTTCTGCAGATTATGATTTAGTATACAAGATGATTAAATCAAAAAAAGTTAAATTTGTTTGTTCAAAAAAACATGAGATATTATCAAAAAAAAATCCAGAGGGATTTTCATCAAAATATGGCTTTTTAAATAATCTATTAGAAGAAATTCAAATTAGAAAAAATAATGGTGAAAATTTTATTTATATTTCACTTTTGGCAGTTATAAAAATAATAAATAAATTATTAAGTATAATAAAAAATTTTGATGGAAATAAATTTTTGAAATATAAATATAAAGAATTACATATAAATAAAATAAACAATTTAAATAAATTTTATGAGTATATTCAGAAAAAAAAAAAGTTTAAAAGAATTTAAAAATTACACAAAAATTTTAATTAAATTAATTTTAAAAAAACCATTTACTTTTTATTTAGAGATATTAAATTTTTTAAAAGATTACAAAAATATAAAAAAAGATATATCCAAAACAAACTTTGAAATTTATCCCACTCATCCTTATCTTTTCGATAAAAATGATAAAAGTTTAAAGCTAGAGTATTTTCATTTTCAAGATCTTTGGGCTTTTAAAACAATATCAAAAAATAATATATCAGAGCTTGTAGATATTGGTTCAAATTTAAGTTTTATAACATTTGCATCTTCAATAAGTAAAATTAAATGTATAGATATAAGGCCACATAAAATACATTTAGAAAATGTTAATTTTGTAATTGGTGATATAACCAAACTTCCTTTTGATGAAGAGAGTATATGCAACCTAAGTTCATTGTCGGTTATTGAACATATAGGCCTAGGAAGATACGGTGATAACATTGATCTATTTGGAATGGAAAAATCTGTAAAAGAGTTTGATAGGGTGTTAAAAAAAAATGGAAATCTGATAGTTTCATTCCCTTTTGGTAAAAAAAATATTATCGAGTTTAATGCTCACAGAATATGTAATTTGGAATATATTAATGAATTATTTAAAAATTATATTATTAAAAATGAAACATTTATATATAAAAGCAAGTATAACTCGAGAGAAGAATTTAAAAATTCAGGAGAGCCTGACTGTATTGCATGTTTCCATTTTATAAAAAAATAATTAAATTCAAATTTTATGATTAAAGTATGTGTTATCGGACTAGGTTATGTAGGTTTACCAATATTGATTAATTTGTCAAAAAAATTTAATCCTGTGGGATATGATATAAATAAACAAAGAATAAAAGATCTTAAAAAGGGCAAGGATATATTTAATGAATTCAAAAAAGAAGCTTTTAAGAAAAAAAAAAATAACTTTTACTAGTTCAATTAATTCGATAAAAAAATCAAACTTATTTATAATTACTGTTCCAACACCAATTAATAATAAAAAATTACCTGATTTAAAACATCTTAAAGATGTTTGTAATAAACTTTCAAAAATTATAAAAAAAAACGATATAATAATTTTTGAGTCCACAGTATACCCTGGTCTAACCAATGATTTTTGTGTTCCATTAATTGAAAAAAATAATAATTTTAAAGAAGGTTTAGATTTTTATGTGGGTTATAGTCCTGAAAGAGTCAATCCTGGTGATAAAAATCACACCTTAAAAAATATAAATAAAATACTCGCTTATCCACACAACTACAAAAAAAAAGAATTAATTAAAATGTATTCTTTATTAAGTAAAAAAATTATTTTTTCAAACAATATAAGAGAAACAGAAACTGCAAAAGTTATAGAAAATATACAAAGAGATGTGAATATTGGATTGATAAATGAATTTTATTTGGTTTGTAAAAAACTAAATTTAAACTTTGATAATGTAATAAACTTAGCATCAAGTAAATGGAATTTTATAAAATTTAACCCTGGTTTAGTAGGAGGACATTGTCTTCCTGTGGATCCATATTATTTTTCTTTCATAAGCAAGAAGAATAATTTCAATACCAAAATTACTTTAGCCGGTAGGGCAATTAATAATATAATGACTACTATTGTAAAAAAAGAAATTATTGAAAAGTTAAAAAAAATTGATCCAAAAAAAAAAAAAAAAATTTTATTTTGTGGTTTAACATATAAAAAAGATGTAGCAGATTTAAGAAATTCACTTGGACTAAAAATTTTTCAAAGTTTAAAAAAAAATAATAAAAAAATAAGAGGTTATGATCCAGTGTTAAACAGTGAGGTCTCAAAAGAAAATAATTTAGTTATTTCACTAGAAGAATTTAAAAGTTACGATATTTACATACTTGTTACCAAACATTCTGTAATTTCAGAAAATTTAAAAAAACTGGGTAAAAATAAAAAAATAATTAATATTTTAGATTAATTATATATGAGAGTTGCTTATATCGCAGAAACATATTTAGACAATAGAAGCGCTTATACTCATCATGTAATCAAAATGTGTGATGCATTTTGTGCAAAAAATAATAAAACAACTTTAATTATTCCTCATATAAAAAAAAAAATAAACTTTAAAAAATTAAAAAAAAATTTTTTACTAACATCAAAAAAAAAATTTCTAATAAAAACAATTTTAAATTTTAAAGTAAGTAACTTTTTAACAAGAATATTTTTTGGTTATAAAGTTGCAAATTATTTGAGTAAAAATCTGCCAGAATTAATTATTACTAGAAGCTTTATTTCAAGTATTTTTTTTACTTTATTTAAAATAAATCATTTTTTAGAAATTCATTCTGAATTTAGAGGACTCACAAGATTTTTAATGATCAACTTAAACTTTTTGAATTCAAGATATATTTTAAAAATTATATTTATTTCAAAAGCCTTAAATAAAAAAATATTTAAACTAAATAAAAAAAATTTTTTAATACTTCATGATGCAGTTGATATAAAAAATTTTAAAAAAAAAAAATATAAAAATAAATTTAAAACAGCGACATATGTAGGAAGTTTTTATAAAGGAAAAGGTGTTGAATTTATTTTAGAACTTGCTGATAAATTCAAAGATATAGAATTCAATTTATACGGAGAATCGAAAAAAATTTTTTACAACATTTCAAAAAATGTAAAAGTTCATGGATATGTAAATTATGAGAAAGTTCCCAATATCTTAGCTAAATCTGATATATTACTTTTGCCAAGTGCACATGTACAATATGGAAGAACTAAGAACATAAATATTGCAAATTATAACTCTCCACTTAAAATGTTTGATTATTTAGCTTCAGGAAAAATAATTATTTCATCAAAACGTGACGGAATATGTGAAATTTTAAAACACAATTATAATGCAATAGTAATTAAAGAATATAATACCGAGGTTTGGATTAAATATTTGAAGAATATTTTAAATAAAAAATATAATTTAAAAAAAATAAGACTTAATTCTATTAAAACTGCAAAAAAATTTACTTGGAAGAGTAGAGTAAATAAAATTTTATTAGCACATAAGTCTTTAATTTAATAAGTATATGTGTTTAATACGTAAATTTTTATGAAAATATTAATTACAGGAGTTGCTGGATTTATTGGATTTAATTTTGCAAAATATCTGCTTGAAAAAAAATACAAGATAATTGGTTTAGATAATCTAAATGACTATTATGATGTTAATTTAAAAAAAAGAAGACTCAAGCAACTTTTTAAATTTAGTAATTTTAAATTTTATAAAGTAGATTTAATAGAAAAAAAAAAGATTGAAAAAATTTTTAAAAACAATCAAATAGATTTTATCTTTAATTTTGCAGCTCAAGCAGGTGTTAGATACTCAATCGATCATCCAAGAAAGTATATTGATAGTAATATAATTGGTTTTTATAATTTAATTGAGAATGTTAAAAATCATAATGTTAAAAGATTATTTTATGCTTCTTCCAGTTCTGTTTATGGTGAAAATAAAAATTTTCCATTAAATGAAAAAGAAAATATATTTCCAAAAAACATTTATGGTTTAACTAAAAAAATTAATGAAGAAATAGGTTTTATTTTTAATAAATATTATAATACAAAATTAATTGGACTTAGATTTTTCACCGTTTATGGAGAATGGGGTAGGCCTGATATGATGATGATGAAATATATAGATAGCTTTTATAAAAAAAAATTATTTTACCTTAATAATTATGGAAATCATTCTAGAGATTTTACATATATAGGTGATGTGGTTAATATTTTGTATTTATTACTTAAAAAACAAAGAAAACTTAAAGATTTTGATTTATTCAATATCTGTTCAAATAAACCAGTAAACTTAAAAAAAATTATTTCATTTATGAAAAAAAATAAAATTAATCCAAAAGTAAAAAAAGTCTCTCTTCAAAAGGCTGATATATTAAAAACACATGGAGATAATAAAAAACTTTTAAAAAGTATAAAATATAAAAAATTTAGTAATTGGCAAAGTTCAGTAAAAAAAACAATACTTTGGTATGAAAAATATATGTTAAAAGGTTAATTTTTAAAAAAATTCAACTAGTTTAATAATTTAACAATACATTTTTATATTAGTCTAAAAATACTTTTTTAATAATTTAGAATATTCTTTTAGATTTAGTTCGTAATCAAATCTATTAACTCTTGATAAAGCATATCTTATTTTTTTTTTTCTTAAATTTTTGTTTTTTGAGTAAAAAATAATTTTTTGAGCCAATTCTTTATAAATACCGACTTTAAATAATTCTCCACCTCTTCCATTATCTAATATTTCTTTAGGACCTGTTGAACAATTACTTGATATAATAAATTTATTTAAAACAATACCTTCCAAAAGAATATTTGGAAGCCCTTCGTGCAAAGATGTTAAAACTAAAAAATCAGCTTGTTTTATAAATGGATAAGGATTTTTTTTATAATCTAAAATTCTTACACTTTTTTTTAGGTTATTTGTTTCTATAAATTGTAAAATTTTCTTTTTTAAGAGACCTCTTCCCATAATAACTGCTTCAAATTTAATCCTTTTTTTTAAAAGAGTTAGAGCTTTTAAAAAAGTAATATGATCTTTTTCCTCTGAAAATCTACCAACATGAATAATTTTTAAAAAATTTTTATTTAAGTAGATACTTTTAGTTTTTTTTTTAGATAATTTAATTATTTCTTTTCTATTTAAAGGATTATAAATGCATTTAGCATTTATTTTATAAGCTAATTTAAATTTT
>MDSW01064748.1_pt1 | contig 40565 bp, 35 predicted proteins | sample 811171 | NCBI WGS metagenome assembly MDSW01 (sample SAMN05326641, study PRJNA326480) | marine metagenome | isolation source: seawater | place: Atlantic Ocean: North West | collected 2012 | reverse complement strand
TCTCGAGCAGTGTCAAAAGATTTTCCAAATGCAGATTCCCAAACTTCGTGTGATAAAGTTACGTCTCCAATTCTTATAGATTCGTAAACAGCTTGAGAGTCAGCTGGAACGTATTTAACGTTATTACCCATGCTCTCCATAATTCCACCGATCACATATGCCATAACAACTTGGCTTGACCAGTTGTGAGTTGGTATCACAATGGGTTTTTTACTATCTGCAGAGTTTGCTACTCCAGCAAAAGATACAGCTGAAATAATAATAGCAGATAATAGAGATATTATTTTTCTCATATTTTTCCCCTTTCTTAATATATTAAGTATTTAATTATGTGCCTAAGAATATGTATAGTCAATAAGAACATATATATATAATATAGACATAAATAATTTATATGAGCTTAGAAAATTTACAAATAAAAGACCCTGGGCTGAACGTACTACCACCTGGGGTTGAAAGATATGTTGTTAATGGAGGTGGTTTAACAGGAATTCAGATTTCTCCAGATGATGAAATTGAAATTGTAAATAATGAGGGAAATCAAATTTGTGAAATTGCTGTGTTTAATAAAGATGGAAAATCAGATCTATCTATTTTAAATTTAAAAGAAAATAAAAATTCCTCAGACATAAAAGATATTTTATCTAAAAAAGATGAAAGTTCAAAAATAGCGTCTTATCAGTTAAAAAAAAGAAATTTGGAAATATCTAAATCAAAATCCTCAGTTATATTTGACAAAGATACTTCCTGGGGTGAAAAAGTAAAATTAAAATCTAAAGATAAGTGTTATTGTATTTTCTCTGCTCCAGGGCCCAAGATGCAGATACATGAACAAAACCCACCCACTGATTTGACAATTTTTATTAAAAGATCAAATATTACTTTAGACAAAGAGCATAGAATTATTCCAGATGCAATGTTTGATCCTTTAAACGAGACAACGATTGAAAAACAATCTGCAATTTCTTTTGAGGTCAAAGAGGGAGACTACATTCAAATTGTCTGTCCAACAGGAAGACAATGTTCAGATTTTGTCGCTTTTGACACATCTAAATTAGATAAGGGAATTGAAAAAGGTCTTGATTGGCAAACTACCAGAACTTTTATGGGCAACACTTTTCCTGGCCCAGGCCTTTATTCAAAATTTTATGATACGGATCACGAACCGTTAGTAGAGGTTATCAGAGATACAGTTGGAAGACATGATACTTTTAATCTGGCATGTACAGCAAAATACTACGAGGATGCTGGTTACTTTGGTCACCCAAATTGCTCTGATAATCTAAGTGGAGCCATGAATGATTTTGGAGTTAAAAAACAAAAAGGTTGGCATGCAATTAATCTTTTCTTTAATACTTCAGCAGGAGGTCAAAATACTGTTCTCTCTGACGAATCTTTCGCTAGACCTGGTGATTATGTGATTATGAGAGCATTAAAAGATCTTACTTGTGGCACCTCAGCATGTCCAAGTGATATAGATCCGTGTAATTCGTGGAATCCTACTGAAATTTTTGTTAGAACTTATGACAAAAAAAAAGAATTTACTAAATCTTTTGCATTTAGAATGAAAACAGACGCTGAAGCTAAACTAACTAAAAATACTGGTTTCTATGAAAGAACTTCAAAATTAACTAGAAACTTTATTGATGCAAGGGGTTATTGGTTACCAAATGATTATACAAAACATGGAGTAATAAACGAATATAATGCTTGTAGAGAAAAAGCTGTAGTAATTGATTTATCTTCTTTAAGAAAATTTGAAATACTTGGACCTGATGCTGAAGAACTTATGAATTACACTCTTACTAGAAATGTAAAAAAATTATCTATAGGGCAAGTAGTATATTCATCAATGTGTTATGAAAATGGTTTTATGTTTGATGATGGAACACTTTTAAAAATGAGTGATCATGGATTTAGATGGATTTGTGGAGATGAATATGCTGGTGAATGGTTAAAGGAACAGGCTAAGAAAAAAAATTATAAAGTAATGATAAAAAATTCAACTGATCAAATAAATAATATTTCATTACAAGGTCCAAATAGTAGAAAAATACTAGAAAAATTTGTATGGACACCACCTACCCAACCAACAATTTCAGAATTACAATGGTTTAGGTTTACAGTTTGTAGAATTAAAGAACTAAGTGGAATTCCTTTAATGATATCAAGAACTGGATATACTGGTGAGCTTGGTTATGAAATTTGGTGTCATCCTTCAGATGCCCCGAAAGTTTGGGATGTGGTGATGGAAGCAGGCAAAAACGAGGGGTTAATTCCCGCAGGGTTTGGGGCTCTAGATTTATTAAGGATTGAAGCTGGTTTAATATTATTTGGTAATGAATTTGATGGACAGGTTGATCCCTTTGAAGCTGGCGTTGGCTTTACAGTACCATTAAAAACAAAAAGTGAGGATTTTATAGGCAAGGATGTATTGATTAAAAGAAAAGAAAATCCTCAAAAAAAACTCGTTGGTTTAGAGTTAGTTGGAAAAGAAAAAGCAAACCACGGCGATTGTGTACATATTGGAAGAGCTCAAGTTGGTATTATTACTAGCGGATGCTTGTCATCAACTTTAAATAAAAATATTGCGTTATGTAGAATTGATGTTGGCCACTCAGAAATAAATACCATAGTAGAAATTGGAAAAATCGATGGACATCAAAAACGAATTCCTGCTAAAATAGTTTCATTTCCTCATTATGATCCACAAAAAATTAAAGTAAGATCTTAATGAAAAGCACTCAAGCCTTATTAGACTTCTGGGAAGAGCAAATGAAACAATCTCATACATCAAGTAATTATTTTTTCAGAAAATCACCATCGCATTATCACATGATGTTATTAATTATGTCATATTATAAACAAGATCTTCCTATTACAGTCGAAGAACTTAAAACAAAACTATTTAAAACATCTAGGCCAAAATCAGCATTAATCATAAATGAAGCTTGTGAAAAAGGTTTTTTTTATTTAGAAAAAACATCTAAGGACCAACGAAAAAAAAATATAAAACCCACTGAAAGTTTTGTTGCGGAGTTTGAGAATTATTTAAAAAAACTAAGAGATATATCAATCTAACCGACGTTTTTCATTGCAGCAGCAATACCAGCAATAGTAATTAGTAATGCATCGTTGAGTATTTTTTTTTGATTAATTTTAAATTTTTTACTCTTCATTTTCTTTAAAATATCAGCTTGTAATATATTTAGTACTTCGGCGTAAGTATTCCTTATCCTTACTCGATCCCGATAATCTTTTCTTTGATCTAGTATGTATTTTGGTATTAATTTTTTGTTTAGCAAGATTAATTTGGAAAGATTATTTCTTAAACCTTCTCCAGTTTTTTTGGTATGGAAATCACCAAGGCATTCTTCATAAAATCTAACAATTCTTTGATTAGTTTTAACTAAAACCCAATCCAACATATCCATTTTTGAATAGAAAAAAGGCCAGTTAAGTATCATTTTTTTTAACAAATGTGATTTTTTATTTTTTACAACGTAATTTATAGCTTCATAAGTTCCTAACCATGCTGGTATTAAAAATCTTATTTGCGTCCAAGCAAAAACCCAAGGAATAGCTCTAAGGCTCTTAATATCTTGTGATTTATTTCTTTTTGCTGGCCTAGAACCTATAAATAAGTATTCTAATATTTTCTGTGGTGTAACTTGAAAATAATAATTAAGAAAATTTTTGTCTAACAAATTTCTTCTATAAGCATTTTTTGATATCTCGCTCATCTGCGTGATCAATTCTCGCCACTCATTCTTTGGTTTTGGAGGAGGAGATAAAGTTGCCTCTAGGACGGATCCTAAATATGTGCCTAAAGTATATTCAGCCAATGACTCTGTGGCATATTTTTGTTGGATAATTTCTCCTTGTTCAGTAACTCTGGTTCCTCCATTAACAGTACCAGGTGGTTGTGATAGTAAAGCATGATAAATTGGCCCTCCACCACGTCCAACTGAACCACCTCTACCGTGGAACAAAGTTAATTTTACTTTAAATTTATTTGAGAGATTTTGAAGATTTTCTTGAGCTTTATACTGAGCCCATGATGCTGCAAACTTACCAGCATCTTTACTAGAGTCAGAGTATCCTATCATAACTTCTTGATTATTTTTAAAATTTTGCAAATAAAATTTATTCTCATAAATTTTTTTCATAATTTTATCTGAATTATTTAAATCCTGAAGGGTTTCAAAAAGTGGAACTATTCTTAAATAGTTTTTTATACCAGCTGCTTTTTGAAGAAACATTACCGCAAGAACATCTGATGAGGAAGATGCCATTGATATAACATATGCTCCTAAACACTCTAAAGGAGTTTGGCCTAAAAGTTTAAATGTATTCCAAGTTTCCTTATCTTCACTAGATAGTTTTATTTTATTAAAGTTAACTTTTTTATTTGCTTTGATTAATTTAATTAAAAATGAGATTTTTTGCTTCTCTGTTAAATTAAAATAACTTTTTTTTGTTTTAATTTTATAAAACTTGCTTATTAAACTTGAGTGTCTTGATGCTTCTTGTCTAATATCAAGTTTAGCTAAATTTAAACCAAATGAATAAGCTCTCCTTATCAAATCTAAAACTTCTCCATCTGCTAAAGCTTTGCACTTAACACTGCATAACGATTCATAAACTGTGGTCAGGGGATCAATGATTTCTTGAATTGAATTTACTAATAAATTTTTATTTAATTGCTTCTTTTCATTTAAAAAATTTTCAATTTCTTTCTGAGTATTTTTTAATTTACTTCTTATTGGCCTTAAATAAACTCTGTAAGGTTCTTGACTATTACCTACAACTTTTCTAATTTTGTGCGAGCATTCGTGCATTGAAAGATCTTGTATGATTTTAGTAAGATTTTTTTCATATAAGTTAGCAGCTTCCCACCTAGATAATAAGATTACCTCTTTTGTTATTTTGTGATCTACATTTGGATTCCCGTCTCTATCACCTCCCATCCAAGAACCAAATTTGAATGGTGAATAATGTATAGGTAATTTTTTTCCAGAGTATTTTTGAACAGCTTCATCTAACCTTGAACAAATTTTTGGAACAGAATTCCATAGACTATCTTCTATTACGGCTAGTCCCCATTTTGCCTCCTGTACTGGCGTAGGTTTAAATCTTTTTAGTTCATCTGTTTTCCAAATAGATGTTATCTGCTCGTAAAGTTTTTTTTCTAATATAAGGTTTTCTTTTTCAATATTTTTAATTTTAAATATTCTAGATTTATTAAATTTTTCCAATATATCGTTGACTTTTGTATACTTTTGTATGAGCGTTCTACGTTTTACTTCAGTTGGGTGGGCGGTTAAAACAAGTTCAATTTTAAGGTTTTTAGATAAATTATAAAATATATCCTTTGATGTTTTTTTCTTTTTCAAAAGTTTTTCAATCACATCTTCAAGAAGAGTAAATTCGTCATTTCCTCTTGCTTGTTGAGCTTTGCCTTCTTCAACTTTATGAACGTTATCTAGAGACTCCGCAAGATTTGAAAAATTAAGAAACTTACTAAATGATCTAGCTATTATTAAAGATTGCAATGGAGTTAATTTGTTTATTTTAGATATTAATTTTCTAAAATTTTTTGTTTCATTAAGTTTAATTTTTTTCTTACTTTTTGCTCCTCTACTCTCCTTAGATAAATATCTTATTTCCTCAATTTTATTATAAAGTAACTTTCCTTCTTGCTCTTTAACAACTATTCCTAAAATTTTTCCTAATAAACTTACTAATTTCGATAGTTTTATATTTGCAATTTTATATTTATGTTGCTTTGCCATTTAAAGCTGATTTTACTGTTTCACCCATTACTGATGGATTTTTAGAAATAGTAACTCCGCACTCTTTTAATAACTCAACTTTTTCAACTGCACTTTCACCGTAGGCGGAAACAATTGCGCCAGCATGACCCATCACTCTTCCTTTAGGAGCGGTCAATCCTGCTATGTAGGCTATAACTGGTTTTTTCATATTTTCTTTTGCGAACTGTCCTGCGGCCACTTCTTGAGGTCCACCAATTTCTCCTATCATTAAAACCGCATCAGTTTCTTTGTCTTGTTCAAATTTTTCAAGAATGTCTTTAAAAGAACTTCCATTAATTGGATCACCTCCAATACCAACACTGGTAGAAACTCCTATATTTAAATTTTTTAATTGTTGCGCCGCTTCATAACCAAGTGTACCTGATCTTCCTATTATTCCAACTCTTCCCTCTTTATATATATGCCCAGGCATTATACCAAGCATTGCTTTGCCAGGGCTTATTACTCCTGCACAATTAGGACCTATTAATGTCATTTTATCGGTTCTTGAATAACGTCTCATGTATCTTTTTATTTTTATCATATCGTGAGATGGAATCCCATCTACAATTGCAACGCAAGTTTTAATTCCTGCATCAGCTGCTTCCATAGCTGAGTCCGCTGCGAAAGCTGGTGGAACAAAAAGTATAGATGCACTTGCTCCAGTTTTTTCAACTGCCTCTTTAACTGTATTAAAAACTGGTAAATTTAAATGATTAATTCCACCTTTTCCTGGTGTAACACCTCCAACAACATTTGAGCCATACTTTATCATTTCTTCTGCATGGAAGGAGCCCATTTTACCTGTAAAACCTTGAATTAATATTTTAGTTTTTTTATCAATCAAAACAGTCATGATTAGTTACCCAATGCTTTAACAGCTTTATTTGCAGCATCCTCTAATGTATTTGCTTCAATGTATTTAATTTTACTATCTTTTAAAATTTTGTTACCTTTTTCAACGTTAGTCCCCGCCAATCTTATGACTAATGGCACTTTTATTTCAATTTTTTCTAACGCTTGAACTATGCCTTCTGCAACCCAATCACATCTATTTATACCAGCAAAGATGTTAACGAGTATCACTTTTACTTTTTCATCCATCGAAATCAGTTTAAAAGCTTTAACAATTTTATCTGGTGTTGCCCCCCCGCCTACATCTAAAAAATTTGCTGGTTCACCTCCTGCCAATTTGATCATGTCCATTGATGCCATGGCCAATCCAGCTCCATTAATGATATTTCCAATATTCCCATCCAGACTGACATAATTTAATCCTCTATCTGACGCGTAAACTTCACTAGGATTTTCCTGTGATTTATCTCGTAATTCTGAGACTTGAGTTCTTCTAAACAAAGCATTGTTGTCAAAACTCATTTTACAATCCAATGCTAAAATTTGATCTTGATTTGATATCACCATAGGGTTTACCTCTACCATAGTTGCATCAAGTTCACTGAAAGCTCTATAACATCCTATTATTGTATCCGCCATTCTAGAAATCAGTTTAGATTCTATGCCCAAACCAAAAGCAATTTCTCGAGCTTGAAATTGTTGCATGCCAACAGCTACTTCTATCTTTGAACGTATAATTGTTTCTGGCTTTTCCTTTGAAATTTCTTCAACGCTCATACCTCCTTCTGTGGAAGCTACTACCATAATACTTTCTGAACTTCGGTCAAAAACTAGACCTAAGTAAAGTTCTTTTTTAATATCTGTTGCCTCTTCAATATAAACTCTATTAACTATTTTACCTACTGGACCTGTTTGATTTGTAACCAATTTTTTTCCTAATAATTTATCCGTAGCTTGGGCGACCTCTAAAGCTGTATCGCATAAAATTATACCTCCAGCTTTTCCTCTTGCACCTGAATGAACTTGTGCTTTAACAACCCATTTAGACCCTCCTAATTCTCTGGCTTTATTCTCAGCATTTTCAGGACTATAAGCAATACCTCCTCTTGGAACGGTTACTCCAAATCCAGATAAAATTTTTTTTGCTTGATACTCGTGAATATCCATAATTACTTATTCTTAATTAGTTTATTTATATTTACAACATTTTCTGCCATTCTTGCTGATGCTGCATCTATCATTCTTCCATCAAGTTGAGCAGCTCCTTTTCCCTCTTTAGCTGCTTTATCAAGCTCTTCCAATATTCTTTTAGCTTTATTTACTTCAGTATCTGGTGGAGAAAATACATCATTAGCTAGATCAATTTGAGATGGATGAATTGCCCATTTACCCTCAATTCCAATGGCTGCTGCTCTCTTTGCAGATGCTATATATGCATCTGGATCGTTAAAATCACCAAATGGACCGTCTATAGCCCTTAGTCCGTAAGCTCTACATGTCATTACTAATTGTGATAATCCATGGTGCCATTGATCACCTGGATAATCTGGATTTAAACCACCAATAACTACAGTTCTTGCTCTTAAACTTGCTGCATAATCAGCAACACCAAAGTGAAGAGCTTCTAATCTATCACTAGATTTTGCTATTTCTTTTATGTTTGACATTCCAAGAGCAGTTTCTATCAGGCATTCTATTCCAATTTTATTTTTAATTTTTTTATTTGTTTCAATTTGAGTAAGCATACAATCAACCATGTATACGTCACTTTCTGTGCCAGCTTTTGGGACTAAAATTGTATCAACTTTTTCTCCTGCTTCCTCAACAATTTCTACTAAATCTCTATACATATAATGTGTATCTAAACTATTTATTCTTACTGAAATAGTTTTACCATTTTCTCTCCAGTTCATTTCATTAAGAGCTTTAATAATATTATTTCTTGCTGTAATTTTATCATTTGGTGATACTGCATCTTCTAAATCCAAAAAAACGTAGTCTGCTTTTGAATTTAATGCTTTTTCAAACATTTTTGGAGAAGATCCAGGGACTGCTAATTCACTTCTTTGTAATCTAGATTTTGTAGGTTTATAAAATTTGTGACTCATAACTTATTTAATAACTAATAATATGCCAAAAATAACATCAATATTAAGGTATTATTTTTATATATACTTTTTAGATATTTAAATAAAACTTTAAAGTAGTTTTGGGTTTTGTTATGAATCGATTTAATATTTAGATTATATGTCAAAAATACCGACAAAAGCTAAAGTTGTTATTATTGGAGGCGGAATTCACGGACTTAGCACCGCTTGGAAACTTTCTGAGACTTACAAAAATCCAAATGATATAGTTGTTCTTGAAAAAAAAGATACTGCAGCAGGAGCGAGCGGAATTGCATGTGGTGTCGTTAGAAACAACTATTTTCAGCCAGCTATGAGAGAGTTAATGGCTCATTCTGTTAGTGTTTGGGAAAGCGATCCAGAATCTTTTAAATATAATCCGGTAGGTTATATGCAAATATCTCCAGAAGTAATGCATAAAGATGTTGCTAGCATTTATGAACAACAAAAAGCAATTGGATATGACTCAGACTTTATTGAAGGTGAAAAAGACTGTGAAAAGTATATGAAGGGAATTTTTGATGATTGGCAGGCCAAAGGTATTACATCTGTCTTGCATGAAAAGAAAGGTGGATACGCATTTAACAAAGACTCAATAAAAGGTCTGGAAAGAAAAGCAAACGCTAATGGAGTTAATGTAGAAAAAGGAGTTAAAGTAACTGGATTTAAAAGAGGAAGTAATAGTAATGCAATTACAGGAGTTGTAACAGATAAAGGTACAATTGACTGTGACCAAGTTGTAATTGGAGCAGGACCATGGGTAAGAGACTTTTGGAATATGTTAGAACTTCCTAAATCAACAGAAATTAAAAGCAAAGATGGTAAAATGCATGAGGTTGAAATGTGGAAATATTGGTTTTTACAAGAAGGGGTTTTAGGTGTTGATGCAGACTATTTAAAAACTAACGATGGCAAGCAACCTCCTGTAATCCATGTAGACACAGATGCGCCATTGTACTCAGATAAAGATGGAAAATTAATTACAGATAAACTTTGGGGAATATATTACAAACCTGACATTGAAGGTTTAGGTGTTCAAGGAGGAACTTCTCCTTATATTGTTCAAAAACATTTTGACGAGGTAAATGTTGATCCATATGGAATAGAGTCGCCAGAATATCAAACAACTGATAAGTTTGCTGACATGTGGACATCTGCTCTTGCTCATATTCAAAAGAGATTTGTTGGTAAATCAAACCTTTATAGAAAAGGACCATCAGGAGGTCTTGGGTGTTTAACTCCAGATTCTTTTCCAATTTTCGATAGGTTTTTTGAAAACGTTTACATGATTGCTGATGCTAATCATGGATATAAAATGATAGGAGTTGGGCATTTGGTTGCTCAAGAAATTTTAGGTCAAGAGAGTAAACTATTAAAGCCTTTTAGATTCAATCGATACGCGAAAGGTGAACTTCACCCTACATCCAACAGTCCATTTCCTTGGAGTTAGTTTATCTGAGTAGACAGAAGTTTTTTTTTCAGTTACCTTTTTGATTGTAAATTTGTGAAAGGGGAATATGACTGATTTAGATAAACACGTAAATACACCAGGTAGAGATAAGCTAGTTAAAAAAGTAAGAGAAAAAATTAATGAATTAGGAATAACTTATATTTATTTTCAGTTTATCTCAGTAACAGGTAGAGTTGTAGGTAAAGGTATACCTGCTGATCATTGGGAACGAACTGCAGAAAAAGGTTTTCAGTTAGTTTATGGTTCTACTGCAAATTTATTTTTAGATAGGCATAATAATTATATAGGTTACGGCCCAGAAGCCATGGAGTTAGTTGGAATACCTGATCCAGAAACTTTTGTCCAACTACCTTGGGATAAAAGAATTGGAAGAGTTTTTTGTACATGTTTTAGAAATAGAGAAGAAAGAGAAAATCCTGGAGGTCATTTAACTTCTGACTGCAGAGGAAATTTAAGAATTTTTATGGATGAGTTTCAAAAGAAACATGGTTTAGAACTAAGAGTTGGAACTGAACCTGAAATGATGTGGTTGACAAGAAATGAGGATGGCACTCCATCAGGGAAAGGTTTCTCTAAACCATTCTGTTATCACATTGATCAGTTTGAATCTTTAAGACCGGTATTTATGAAGGTTATTGAATATTCAAATGCTATGGGCTTAGATATGATACAAGGAGATCATGAGGATGCACCAGGTCAATTAGAATTAAATTGGACTTTTGACAACGTTTTAAGAAACGCAGACAGATTATCAACATATAGACAAATATGTGCTCAGGTAGCTAGAGAACATGGTCTTATAGCTTGTTTTATGACTAAACCTTTTATGGGTGTTTCTGCGAGTGGATGTCATACTAATATGTCTTTATGGAAGGGCGGAAAAATTTCTGTGAATAAATTAGGTCACAAAAAATTACCTGGTGTTGAAGAAGTTTTTAGTTATGTTTCAGGAGGCACAAATACTTTTATGCCTGACACTAAAGATATGCAATTACCTGGAAAAATTGGTTTACAATCAATTGCGGGTATTATGGAGCATTTACCAGCTCTAACCGCTTTAGGTTCTTCAACAGTAAATTCTTATAGAAGATTATGGGATCAAGGTTTTTGGGCACCAGTTTATGCTGACTGGGGTTATCAAAATAGAACTTGTGGTTTAAGAGTTTCTGCACCAGGAAGATTTGAATATAGATCGGTAGATTCTATGCATAATCCTTACTTATTAGGTGCTGCATTATTAAAAGCTTGTGACCATGGAATTTCAAAAAAAATGCAGCCAGCTCCTCCAGAGTCAAGAAATATTTATGAGGCTCAAAAAGCTGGTAAAGATGTTAAGAAATTGCCTTTAAGTCTAGGTGAGGCTTTGGAAAGATTAGCTGAAGATGAAATTATTAAGTCAGCTATGCCAGATGAAATGTATAAAGTGTTCCATTGGTATAAAAATGATGAGTGGGAAAGATTTTTAGGAGCAACAACACAGTGGGATCTAGATACATATTTGGATTGTCTTCCATAAGAAAATTAGGAGAATATATATGTGCGGAATAGCAGGTTTAATTCATAGAGGAAAAACATCAAACGTAGGAAAGGAACTGCAACATATGTTGCAAGCTCTTAAACACAGAGGTCCTGACTCAACGGGATATGCTCTTTATGCTGAAAATGACGGAAAAAATTTCATAATGAGATTTAAAGTTGGTGAAAATGTTGGCGAAGGAAGCACATCAGTAAACGAGGATGAAAGCGTTTATAATGAAAGAAAGAAACTTGTTGATAGTATGTTATCCGAATTAAATGCACAAATTATTAAACAGGAAAAGTTAACACCATATTCTTTTCGATATGAAATTTTATTTGATAAAGATCTTATGGAATTTTCAAAAAAAATTGAAAGTATTGAGAGTGTTGAAATTTTATCTATTGGAAAATCTTTAGAATTAATAAAAGACCTTGGAGATGCAACTGTTGTGTCTGAAAGATATGGATTGGGAAATGTAAAAGGCACTCATGCTATAGGTCATGCTAGAATGGCGACAGAGTCTGGGGTAGATATTAAATCAGCACATCCATTTTGGGGATATCCCTTTAGTGATGTTTCTGTTGTGCACAATGGACAATTAACAAACTATTGGAACAATAGAAGAGTGTTAGAAAACAAAGGTATGAGATTCATGTCCGAATGCGACAGTGAATTAATAGCAGTTTATCTTGCAGAAAAAATGAGAAACGGTGCAACATTAGAAGAAGGTATGAAAGACTCTTTAACGGGTTTAGATGGAGTGTTTACTTATTTTGTTGCAACAAAAGACTCTTTAGGTATGGCAAAAGATACTATGGCAGCTAAGCCTTTAGTATTGTACGAGGCAGACGATTTAGTTGCAATGGGATCAGAGGAAATTGCAATAAGATCAATTTTACCTCAAGAGATAGATACCTACGATCCTTTTGATGGAGAAGTAAAAGTATGGCAAATTTAAAGACAGCAGAGAAGAAATCCAAAGCCCAATCAATGGGACTACATACAGAAGTATTAACTGGAAAAACTCAACAAAAATTTTTTAACCCAGATGAAGCAGAGAATTTTTTCTACTGGGGAACTTACGACGTTGATTTTAATAAAAGAACTGACCTTGATGTTTTAAATATGGATTGTAAAGAGGCAAATAGAAAAATAGACGAATTGATGAGTCAAGGATATGGAACAATTGTAATAAAAAATCCTCAAGGTAAACATAGTTTAGGTGTTGGAATTTTAAATAAATTAAATTTAATATTTGAAGGAAGTCTCGGTTACTTCGGTGTAGGATCAATAGATGGACCAATAGTTAGGGTTAATGGAAGAGTTGGATGGTCGTGTGCAGAAAATATGATGGCAGGGAAAGTTGTAATAGAAAAAAATGCAGGATCTTGTTTTGGAGCAGCGATAAGAGGTGGAGATTTAATATGTAAAGGTAGCGTAGGTGCGAGAACCGGAATTGATCAAAAAGGTGGAACTATAATTATTGGGGGAGATGCAGGAGCTTTTACAGGATTTATGATGCAAAGAGGAAGGATTATTATTCTTGGAGATGTAGGTATCAACTTGGGGGACTCGATGTATGATGGAACTATATATGTGGGAGGAAAAATTGGATCTTTTGGCAGTGATGCGGTCGAGTCACCTATGACAAAAAGTGACATAGATTGGATAAAAAGAAAACTTAAAGTAGCTGAAATTGGTGAAGACTTTAATATATCTAATATGACTAAGGTTGTAGCTGGAAAAAAACTTTGGAACTACGATGCGTTAGAGCCAACTGAAAAAAAAGGAGCAATTTAATGGCAAAAAAAAAGAATGAAAAAAAAAATGGAAATGGTAAAGGGAATGCTAGTAGTGAATTTTCAAAAAGAAATAAAAGTTTATTAGGTTACAATTCAATTTTCACTCCTGAGGTAATTGACGACATTCACATCAAAGCTCAATTAGGAAGATATAGAATGAGAGGAATGGCGTTAATGAAAAAAATCCCTACATTTGACGATCTAGTTTTTTTGCCTGGAACGCTTACAAGATTTGTTATTGAAGGCTACAGAGAGAAATGTGAAACAAAAACAGTAATAGGTCCAAGATGTGAAAATCCTATTGAGTTGGATATACCAGTTTATATAACAGGAATGAGCTTTGGAGCTTTATCATATGAAGCAAAAACTGCTCTTGCACGAGGAGCAACAATGGCGGGTAGTGCGACATGTTCAGGAGAAGGTGGAATGATACCTGATGAAAGACGATATTCAGAAAAATGGTACTATCAATGCATCCAATCAAGATATGGATTTAATCCTCATCACGCACAGTTAGCTGATGGAATAGAAGTTTTTATAGGTCAAGGTCAGAAGGTTGGAATGGGTGGACACTTGATGGGTCAGAAAGTAACTGACCAGGTTGCTGAAATGAGATCACTACCAGCAGGAATTGACCAAAGATCTCCAGCGAGACACCCTGACTGGTTAGGACCAGACGATCTTGCTTTAAAAGTTCAAGAACTTAGAGAACTAACAAAAAATAAAGTACCAATTCAATTAAAACTTGGAGCAGCAAAAGTTTATGATGATGTCAGAATGGCAGCTAAATGTGATCCAGATTCTATTTATTTAGACGGTATGGAAGGCTCAACAGGTGCGGGACCACACATCGCAGCAGCGAATACAGGTATTCCAGGTATAGCAGCTATTAGAGAAGCTAGAAGAGCTATTGATGATGTTGGAAAAACAGGAAAAGTTACTCTTATATATGCAGGTGGTGTCAGAGATGGAGCTGATATGGCTAAAGCATTAGCTCTAGGTGCAGATGCTATAGCAATAGGAACAGGTGCAATGGTAGCTTTAAATTGTAATAAAGAAATTCCAGAGTCTAATTTTGAAAAAGAAATGGGAGTTCCTGCTGGTCATTGTTATCACTGTCACACTGGAAGATGTCCTGTAGGTGTTGCAACCCAAGATCCAAAACTAAGAAAAAGATTAAATCCAGATGATGCTGCGCTAAGGGTTTATAACTATTTACATGCGATGACGTTGGAAGCTCAGTTATTAGCAAGAGCTTGTGGAAAAACTAATATTCACTCACTTGAACCAGAGGATATGGCAGCTTTAACAATGGAGGCATCAGCATTAGCAAAAGTTCCATTATCAGGAACTAATCATACTGTTGGTATAGACGACTATCATAAAATCTAAGTATTTATGGCAAAAAAAAAGAAAAAAAAGTCAAAAAAACTTAAAGAAGTTAAAGGTCAATTAGGAAAGAAAAAAGAAACTGCAAGAGAGAAAATGATAGGTCAATCTATTGGTTATAGATATGACGTAAATCTTTTGCCAGATTACTCAAGACTTACACCTTTTTTAAAAAAATATATTGAGGCAATGGGTTGGGATGATCTGAATTGGCTAGAAGATGTTCATATGGGTTATGAAGAAGATAGACCTGCTGTATTTGATAGAAATGCTAATGGATGGGTCACAATACCAAAAAAAATCAAATTACCCAACAATCAGCAAGATCGAGACATGATAGCAAGAGAATTATTAGTTAAATTCCAAATGTCGCCAAATCATCCACTTGTTGATCTTAAAAAAGCTTACAGAAAATTTTAAGAATCTCTAAAATTTTATCTACCATAGGTTGTTAGTGCAAAAAATTATCTGCGAATAATCTTGTTTTTTTAATATTGTACAAACTTTTCCATTTATTAAGATAATTAGTATTTGTTATAACAAATGGAGGTTTGATATGACTGATCAATTAGGTGCATTGACGACCGTATTTACAGAATTTTACTACTGGATAACAGTGGTTCTCATGTTTTTAATTCACGTGGGATTCTGTATGTATGAAGTTGGAGCCTCTCGATATAAACATCATCAACATACACTTATGAAAAACACAATGCTGATACCATTAGTAACAGTAACGTGGTTTTTATTTGGTTGGTGGATATATTGGGCTTTTCCAACTGGACCGGGTCTTGCACCATCAATAATGAACGAAAGCGCAGCTTTAATAACTGACGACTCTGCATTTAGTGCTAAATATTACGTTGCATCAAGTGAATTGATGGCTGTAAATTTGGGAGACCATATAAGTGGAGTTTTCTGGGCAGCGTTTTTATTGTTCTCATGGACAGCAGCCTCAATAGTTTCGGGTGCGGTAATTGAAAGAATTACGACATTTGCGTTTGGAATATTGGCAATTGCTATAGGTTCGGTTTTTTGGACAATAGATGCTGCATGGGGATGGCACTTTGACGGTTGGATGTTAAAATTACTTGGATATCATGATGCTTATGCATCTGGAGTAATTCATGCCATTGCAGGGGGTTTTGCTCTTGGTATCTTAATAGTTTTAGGTCCAAGAATTGGAAAATTCACATCTAGTGGAGAACCAAGAAACATAGGACCAAGAAATCCATGGTTAGTAACTATTGGGTTATTCTTGATTTATACAGGTTTTTGGGGTTTTTACGCAGCATGTAATATTCCAATATTCGACTTAGGGCCAGAATATGGTATGGAAGGTGTAACATACTTTACCGCAACAAACATTTATGTAACTCCAACAACGTTAAGTGGAATTACATTTAACTTCTTAATGTCTCTATCTGGTGGATTGTTAGCTGGATATCTTGTTTCAAGAGGAGATCCTTTCTGGACTTATTCTTCTGGACTAGCAGGAGTTATATGTGCGTCTGCAGGTAACGACTTGTATCACCCTATACAATCAATGATAATAGGTATGATTGGTGTTGTTATTGCTTACAAAATGCATTACTGGGTTGAGCGTAAGTTCAAAATTGATGATGCGGTTGGAGCTGTAGCGGTTCACGGTTATGCTGGTTTCGTAGGACTAATAATATGTGGTTTTGTTCTAAACGGCTATCCATCTTCTGGTTATAGTGTTGGAGCTATGTGGGATGGTACGACATATGCATCAATTAATCCTTTGGGAATGTTTATCGGAGCAATAATAATGTTTTTTGTTCTAGGTATGATACCAGGATATATTCTAGCTAAGATACTTCATGGAATGGGTAAATTAAGAATTCCAAGGGAAGCAGAAATAGCTGGACTCGACTACGATATAATGGAGGCAGCAAAAGATGATGAAAAATCTGTGGCCTCAGCAACTAGGTAAAGGAGGTTAATTATGGCAACAGTAACAAACTGGATAGATCATTTAAGCGCCTCTGAAGTCCAAGGTGCGATATACCCAGGTGTTGGATCTGAGTCAATTTTAGTAATACTTGGATTCATTATTTGGATTGGTTGGCATGTTTTAGCAGCTAAACAAGAAAACGAGGAGCTTGAAAAGCTTGCTAGAAAGAGGCGTGGTCCAAACGATTGGAAGAGTAATATTACCGATGGGTAATTAAAGATATAATAAGGGCACACATATTAAATCAATAAAGTGTGTGCCCTTTTTCAAATGGAAGAGAAAGAGGAAAAAAATATTAATCAAACGCCACATAAAATGGCTAGGTTAGCATGGCCAAAAGCGAAGTATGGTGTCATATTAGCTATTTTAATAATAATTTTTGTTAATTTAGTTTATTATAAAGAATTCTTTTTTTCTTTTTTCAATTAAAAGTGTGTTAATCTAATTTATGTCGAAAAATTTATTCACAATTGCTAAAGCAAGAAAAATTAAATATTTTTTAATAAGTTTCGTTGATCTTTTCGGCGTGTTAAGATCTAAATTAGTTCCTGCTCAAGCAATTGCTGAAATGCAAAAAAATGGCGCAGGATTTGCTGGATTTGCAACTTGGTTAGATATGAGTCCAGCCGATACTGATATGTTTGCGATACCTGATCCTGATAGTTTGATTCAACTGCCTTGGAATAAAGAAGTTGGTTGGTTAGCATCAGATCTTTATATGAACGGAAAACAAGTTGAGGCATCACCGAGAGTTATGCTTAAAAAACAAATTGATAAACTTTCAAAGAAAAATTTAATTATGAAATCAGGTGTGGAATGTGAATATTTTTTGATTACACAAGATGGAAAACAGATTGCTGATAGTAGAGATACTCAATCGAAACCATGCTATGATCAGTCAGCTTTAATGAGAAGATACGATCTAATTAAAGAAATATGTGATTGCATGATTGGTTTGGGATGGAATCCCTATCAAAATGACCACGAAGATGCTAATGGTCAATTTGAAATGAATTGGGATTATTCAGACTGCTTAAATACAGCAGATAGACATGTTTTTTTTAAATTTATGGTAAAAACATTGGCAGAAAAACATGGGTTAAGAGCTACTTTTATGCCAAAACCTTTTGAAAATTTAACTGGAAATGGTTGTCATGCACACATCTCTCTTTGGAATGGAAAAGTAAATAAATTTTTAGATAGTAGCGATCGAATGGGTTTAAGCAAACTTGCTTATCATTTTTTAGGTGGAATAATGAAACATGCAGACTCTCTGTCTGCTTTTTTCAATCCAACCATAAATAGTTACAGAAGAATAAATGCTCCACCTACAAAGTCAGGAGCATCGTGGTCACCCTCAAGCATATCTTATACTGGTAATAACAGAACACATATGATTAGAGTCCCTGATCAAGGTAGATTTGAATTAAGGTTAATGGATGGATCCTCAAACCCCTATTTACTTCAAGCATCGGTATTAGCTGCAGGAATTTATGGAATTACAAATAAAACTGATCCAGGAGAGCCTTTAAATTGTAATATGTATACTGATTATAAAAATTACCCTGATTTAACTAAGCTGCCTGACGAGTTAGAAGAATCATTAGAAAAAATGGATGACAACAAAGAGTTAAAAGAAATGTTTAGAGAAGATGTGATTAATAGTTACATAAAACTTAAAAGACAGGAAATTGACGATTTTTATAAAGAAGAAATTTTTGATAAAGATAAACCTGTTACTGATTGGGAAAGAAACAATACCTTAGATTGTTAATTGATGTCCCAAAATTCTGAAATGAATAGTTGGAAATACACAAATGTTATATCAAATAAAAATTTTGATTTTAATCGAGAAAATATATTAAAAATTCTACCCAAAGAATTAATTGAAGATGCTTATAAAGTTATATCAAATTGGGAAAAGTATGACCCAACACCGCTTTTAAACTTAAATAAATTAAATAAAAAATTAAATTTAAATAATATTTTTTACAAAGATGAATCTAAAAGATTTGGGCTTAAGTCTTTTAAAGCTTTAGGAGGTGCTTATGCAGTTGAAAAAGTTTCTAACGGAAAAAAAGATTTAATTATTTCAACTGCTACTGCGGGTAATCATGGAAGATCTGTTGCTTGGGGATCTAAAAGACTGGGATTGAAATGCAAAATATTCATAAGTAAATTTGTAAGTGAATACAGGGCAAAAGAAATGAGAAAATTAGGAGCTGATGTTACCAGGGTCAATGGTAATTATGAAGACTCTTTAAATGAATGTTTAAATCAATCCAAAAAAAATGGTTGGCAAATTGTTCAGGATGTAGCTTGGAAAGATTATGAGGTAGTTCCTAAGTTTACTATGGCAGGCTATTCTGTAATGATTAAAGAAATAACCACACAAACAGATCAATATATAACTCATGTATTTCTACAGGCTGGTGTCGGTGGAATGGCTGCTGGATCTGTAGCTGGTATCGCAAACTATTTTAAAAAAATCCCAAAGATAATAATCGTCGAACCTGATAGTGCTGATTGTGTTTTACAAAGTATTGAAAATGGATCAATAAAAAAAATAGAAATTAAAAGAGAAAGTATTATGGGTGGAATGTCATGTGGAGAAGTATCATTGGTTCCATGGAAAATTCTCAAAAATTCTGTAAATCATTGTTTAAGTATATCTGATGATAATATTGCTAAAACAGTTGCAATGCTAGCAAATTGTAATTTTGCTAACGAAAAAATTATTGGGGGTGAGTGCTCAGCTCCAGGAGTTATAAGTTTAATTGCAAGTTGCAATAATAATGAGATTAAAGAAAAACTAAAGATAGATATGAATTCAAATATTTTATTAATTGGATGTGAAGGAAATGCTGACGAAAACCTATATGATAAATTACTTGTTGAGGGAGAAAGCCAAATCTAAAATGACAAAAAATCAATACGAGTTTTATGATATTTTTAAACCAGAATTAACACCTAAGGAAATGTTAGAACTTGGTGTATTCGGTGGTGCTTATTTTGGAGATAAAATAAATGAATTTCCAAAGTCATGGTTAATAAAAGCTAAACTAAGTAAAAAGTTTGATGTAAAGATAAATAGATTTCAAGTTAGGGCTGGTCTATCAAGAAAAGAGTGGCAAGAAAAGGGTTGGATTTTCAAAGAAGATCCTCTTGGATGGTTTCAATGGTACTGTAGATTTTCAAATGGAAGGAGACTTCCGAAAATAGATGAAATTCAAATAAAAAGATGGAAAAATTTTACCAGGCACGTCAAGGCAATTAAAAAAAACTGTGATGAAGGAGACTTAGATTGTAGAAGAAGACAAAGACAAGCTATACTTCAATGGGCTTATAATCCTTTAATCTAATCACCTACAAAATGATGAATTATAGTCCTATTATGAGGGCTTAAACGGTGTTCGAATAAATATAAGCCCTGCCATGTTCCCAGTAGCAATTCACCATTTTTAATACTTAATGAAATTTGACTATTGGTTAAAGCGGATTTTATATGAGCTGGCATATCGTCTTTACCCTCAATAGTATGGACATATAGCTTACTATTCATTGGAACAAGTTTATCAAAGTAATTTAATAAATCTTTTTGAACATCAGGATCCGCGTTTTCTTGAACTATTAAAGATGCGCTAGTATGCTGAATGCTTATATTAACAATGCCATTTTGAAATTTATTTTTTAAAATCCATTCTAGTGTATTTTTTGTGAATTCATAAAGTTTTTGACCATTTGTAGAGATTTTAAGATCAAAAAATTTTTGTATCATTTTACTTTAGTTTTAAAATCAATACCATATTCTGATCTTGGTCCTTTTCTTAAACCAAAAGGGCCTGAAATAAATAAAGTCATTGGTTTTGTGCCTTTTTTTAAGTCTACCCTATGATATGCATTTGCTGATCTAAATCCAACATACCCAACTGGTCTCCAAAATTTACCAGTTTTAATTGTTTCCCAATAACCATCTCTTAGAATAATAGTTATAAAGGGAAATAAGTGATTATGTACTCCTTCTCCATGATCGTCATCTAACATTTCGTGAATTAAAATATTAAATGGAAACCACTTAGGTCTGTTTCTAAATAAAACATAGTATCTATTCATCCAAGGTTTTGCTTCGTTAAATTTAGGATGCGAAGGACCCCTGTCTAATACTATTTTTTTTCTCCCAATTTTTTCTAAAAATTTTAAAAACATTTAATTTGTTCTAATTATAAAATCATCACTAATAATGTAAAGATTTTTGTGAATAATTTGTGGATTTGAAATTTTTTTCTTACTAAAATTCAAAGCAGATACTATTTTCCCAGTCTTTATATTTACAATTAATAACTTTCCATTATCTGTTGTAACATAAAAATTATTTTTACTAAATGTGAAACCAGTTGCTAAAATTGTTTGATTTTTTTTTGTTTGTATGTTTTTAAAAAGATTTGAGGACCTTATTAAATTTCCCGATAATCTCTCTATAACCGACAGATAACCATCTTGAGTTAATAGGAAAATATAATTTTCTTCAAGTAGAGGGTCTAGATTAGTACTAACTCTTTGTTTCCAATTTATAATCCCCGATTTCGGTTCGATTGAGTAAAAATCATTTCTATTATTAGAAACATATAAAATATTATTACTTACAATTAAATCTGACATTTCTAAACTGTGAACATTAGAGTATATATCAACACCTTGTGTAGAAATTTGCCAAATTAATGAACCGTTATTTATATTAACGGCTGATATATCTCCCAATGTGTTGTTAAATATTACAAGATCATCTATTATAGCAATAGAAAGTCTTTTTTTGGATCTAATTATTGATTTCTCAGTACTCACACTCCATAATTGTTCACCAGTTTTGGTGGATATTCGTTTTAAAGTATTTTCAGCGTCAACTACAAAAAAAGAGTTTTGATAAAATTTTATTTCAGAATTAAAAGGAGATGTATTTTTTTTTGACCATAATTTATTTCCTGTCTTTAGTTCTAATAAGTAATATTTCGCTAAATCATCCGCAACAAGAATATATTTTTCATTATTCCCAAGAAATAAATATGGTGACAATTTTTTTTCCTTCTTTGAATAATAATTTTTTTTCCACAAAAAATTTGAATTTTTATCAAAATTTATTATAGAACCCTTATCATCGAATAGTAAAAAACCTTTTTTATGATAATCTATATCTGGTTGAAAAAAATTAAATTTTTTATTTTTTGCTAAATTTGATTTAGCAACATTTTTAAATGAAAAATCAAAATTATATCTCTCAAGATTATTTTTATTATTTTTTTTATATACATATTTTTTACCTGGGCTTTTAAATAAAATTTTCAGTTGAGTGTTAAGCTCAGAACTAATTTTTTCTTTTTCTGAAAAAAGTAAAGTTTCTTTAATTGGTCCTATATCTGCTTTTTTTGCATCAGTCCAAAAATCTGAATTTGAAAACGAGCAGCTAAAAAGAAATATTGATAATAATAATATTTTTATATTATTCGCTAAATTCGGCCAATAAAATTTTCCGGGCATCATTTTTAATATTTATATTAGAATTATCAGAATTGATAATTTTTTCTAAAAATTCTTTTGCTTTTTGTTTTTCACTTTTTGCAAGAAAATATTGTGCTAATAATAATTGTCCGTGTGAGTTCCAAACGCTATTAGAATTAAATAATGGGTTCAATATTTTAATCAGTTGATTTTCATCTGCAAACTCTGCGTTAAAGAGAGCTTTTTTGTAAATTACTAAATTTTTCATTTCCTTTTCTAAATCAATTTGGTTAATTATTAAATCAAAATACGAATTAATTTCATTTTTTGATGTAATAATATTATTATCTAAAAGAAAGTAAAAAGCTAATACTGAGTAAGTCTTGTGTTTTTTTTCAATTAATTTTTTTAAATTTGAAATACTCTGTTCTATTTTTCTGTCGTTATATTGTATAACTGCTAAATTATAAGTTTCAGAAAATATAATTTCTTGATTTTTTTTATATTCCTTATAGCTAAAAAAAATAATAATAATTAATATAAAAGAAATTAAAATTGATAGTATTTTCTTTTTATTACTTTTTAAAAATATAAAAAATTTTTCTTTTCTTGTAATTGAATTAATAATTTCTATTTCCTCGTCCATTTTAAATCATGTTTCTTAAAACAAATTGTAATATTCCGCCATTCTTGTAGTATTCCAATTCATTCTTTGTATCAATTCTGCACAATGTTTCTATTATTTTAATATCACCAGTTTGAAATTTAATACTAACTTTGATTTTGTCTGAAGGTTTCATTCCTTTCTCTATATCCAAAATAGAAATTAGTTCTGAACCCTTTAAATCTAATTTTTTTCTATCAATATTATTTATAAATTGTAGCGGAAGAATTCCCATGCCAATCAAATTTGATCTATGAATTCTCTCGAAACTCTCAGCAATCACAGCATTTATACCTAATAATTTTGTTCCTTTTGCTGCCCAATCTCTTGATGAGCCAGTTCCATATTCTTTTCCACCAATAACCACAAGATCTGTGCCTCTTTTTTTATATTCTACTACTGCATCATATATTGGCATTACTTTTCCTTCAGGGTATAACTTTGTAAAACCTCCCTCTGTACCTGGTGCCATTTCATTTCTAATTCTTATATTGGCAAACGTTCCTCTCATCATAACTTCATGATTTCCTCTTCTTGAGCCGTAAGAATTATAATCTTTTGGTAATATTTGATGCTCCATAAAATACTCTCCAGTAGGACTGTCTTTTTGAATTGATCCTGCTGGTGAAATATGATCTGTTGTAACCATATCACCTAATATTAATAATGGTCTGGCATTTTCAATTTTTTTGAAACCTTCGGGTTCATCTGACAAATTTTCAAAAAAAGGTGGTTTTTTGACGTAAGTTGATCCATCATCCCAATTATAAATACTGCTTTTTTTTGTTTTAATATTTTGCCATTGAATTGGACCTTCAGAAATATTTGAATATCTTTTTATGAACATTTCTGCATTTAAAGAATTTCTGAGAGTTGTCTCTATTTCTTTATTTGTTGGCCATATATCTTTTAAAAAAATTTGATTTCCCTTTTCGTCTTTACCGAGAGGATCTTTTATTAAATCTATTTCCATATGTCCGGCTAATGCATAAGCTACTACAAGAGGTGGGGATGCGAGATAATTTGCTTTAATATGTGGAGAGATTCTTCCCTCAAAATTTCTATTTCCTGACAAAACTGAAACTGCATAGATGTTATCTCTCTCAATGGACTCAACAATGTTTTCTGGCAGTGGTCCTGAGTTTCCTATGCAAGTAGTGCATCCATAACCAACCAAATTGAATCCTAACTTATCTAAATATTTATTAAGACCTGCCTTCTCTAAATAATCAGTCACTACTTGTGATCCTGGAGCTAAAGAAGTTTTAACCCATGGTTTAGTGGTAAGACCCATTTCTACAGCTTTTTTTGCCAATAATCCTGCTCCAATCAAAACATTTGGATTTGAAGTATTTGTGCAAGATGTGATTGCCGCAATTAATATTGAGCCATCTTTAATTTCAAAATCTGTGTTTTTAACTTTTGATATATTATTTTTTTTTCTTCCGGTCATGTTTTGAAATACATTTTTAAAATCTTCCGAAGCTTGGCTCAACAAAACCTTATCTTGGGGTCTTTTCGGCCCAGATATTGTTGGTACTATGGCAGACATATCTAAAGAAATCTTGTCTGTAAAAACTATATTATCGCTTGCCCATAATCCCTGTTCTTTTGAATATTTTTCTACAATCTTAACAGTATGTTCATCGCGTCCAGAAAACTTAAGGTATTTTAAAGTTTCTTCGTCTACAGGAAAAAAACCACAAGTTGCTCCATATTCAGGTGCCATGTTAGCTATGGTTGCTCTGTCAGCTAGTGTTAAATTACTTAAACCCTCACCATAAAATTCAACAAATTTTCCAACTACTCCTTTATCTCTTAACATTTTAACAACAGTTAATACTAGATCTGTGGCAGTTGTTCCTTCTGGCATTTTGTTTTTTAATTCAAAACCTATTACCTCTGGTATTAACATTGAAATAGGCTGTCCAAGCATTCCAGCTTCTGCTTCAATTCCACCAACACCCCAACCAAGTACAGATAATCCATTTACCATTGTGGTATGACTGTCAGTTCCAACCAAAGTATCTGGAAATATATAAAAATCATTTTTATATTTTTCTTTCCATACAACTTTTGATAAATATTCAAGGTTAACTTGATGGCAAATACCTGTTCCTGGTGGTACAATTCTAAAATTGTCAAATGCTTGTTGCCCCCATTTTAAAAATGAGTATCTTTCACTATTTCTCTTAAATTCTATGTCAACATTTTTTTCAAAAGAGTTTGGATTTGCCGATTGATCCACTTGAACGGAATGATCAATAACTAAATCAACTGAGGACAATGGATTTATAGTTTCAGGATCTTTATTTTTTTCTTTAACAGCCTCTCTCATGGCTGCCAAATCTGCTACAGCAGGTATTCCAGTATAATCTTGTAATAAAACTCTCGCTGGTCTATAGGCTATTTCAGTATTTGATTTTTTATTTTTAAGCCAGTCTTTTACTGCCTCTATTTGATTTTTTGAAACTGTCAAATCATCCTCAAACCTTAGTAAATTTTCTAATAAAACTTTTAAAGATTTTGGCAAATTAGCTATACCATTTAGTCCATTTTTCTCAGCTTCAACTAGTGAAAAATAATTGTAATACTTGCCATCAACATCTAGTGATTTTAAAGATTTATATGAATTTTTATTTCCTGGTTTCATAATTTTTACATCTTATAAAGTATTTGGGCTAAATTATGTAGCAAATTATAAGTAAAATGTTGCTATGCATGCTAATAAAAGTGTAGACATAACATAGTTAAATACTTTTACATATCTCTCATTTGTCGCAAATCTTCTAAAAAATTTACCAACAAATGTCCAAAACGTAATGCTTATTAATGCACATACAAAAGATACTAAAATAACCCAGAAAGAATAGTTTATAAAATTTATACCGCTTTCAACATAAGTGGATACAATTATGACTCCCACAATTACACCTTTAGGATTTAAAAATTGAAAAAAAAAAGTTTCAATAAATTTTACTGGATTTTCTTTTTTATCTTCCTCCCCTTTTTTAGAAAATGCAATTTTATATGCTAAATAAATTAGAAAAATAGAGCCAGAAATTTTTAAAATATCTTGAATTAATGGATAAATCTTAAAGATATTAATCAATCCAAAATTTAATACGCACACCATTGACGTGAAACCAAATATTACTCCAAGCATATGAGGAAAAGTTTTAACCACACCAAAATTAAATCCTGAATAAGATGCTACTATGTTATTTGGACCTGGAGAACAGCTTGTGCCAAGCATAAATAAAGAAAGAGAAAGAAGTTCAGGATGCATATAGCTATGCTATAGGTAGACCATTTTCAGCTTTTTGTGATGGATGAACTAGAGTTACTCTTCCCTCTTTATCTATAGAACCCAATATTAAAACTTGAGAAACCACTCCCGCAATATTTTTTTCTGGAAAGTTACATACTCCGATTACTTGTTTTCCTTTAAGATTTTCCTCGTTGTAATAATGTGTAATTTGAGCTGAAGACTTTTTAATACCTATATCTTTACCAAAATCAACTTCAATAACTAAGGATGGTTTTCTTGCTTTTTCATTTTTTTTAACTGATATAACTGTTCCTAACCTAATATCAACTTTATCAAATATGTCGTATGTTATTTCTTCTTTCATTATGTTATTATATAATTAATTTTATATATGAGTATAGATAATAGTTTTTATAAAAAAACCATACAAATTCTAACTGACTTAATAGCATTTAAAACTATATCGGGTCAAGACAATACATCTTTGATAAATTATTGTGATAATATTTTATCTAATTTAGGAGCAACCTCATTCAGAACCTACGATGAAAATAAAAAACGAGTAAATTTATTTTCAACTTTAAAAGCTAAAAAATCAAACGGTAAATTACCAATTATTTTATCAGGTCATACCGATGTAGTGCCAGTTTCAAAAGGATGGTCCACAAACCCCTTTAAAGCAGAAATTAAAAATGATAAATTATATGGAAGAGGTTCATGCGATATGAAAGGATTTATTGCTTGTGTATTAGCATTTGCTCCAGAACTTTCAAAATCAAATTTAAATAGAGACATTCATTTCTGTTTTACATTTGATGAGGAAACAGCCTGTATCGGTGCTCCAATACTGATTAAAGAATTAAAAAAAAGAGGAATAAACAAAGGTATATGTATTGTTGGCGAACCAACTAATATGAAAATCATTGATGCCCATAAAGGGTGTTACGAATATACAACATATTTTGAAGGTCTAGCTGGCCATAGTTCTCAACCACATAAAGGTGTAAGCGCAGTTGAATATGCTGCTAGGTATGTAAATAAATTAATTGAATTGAGAAATGAATTGAAAAATAGAGAACCTCAAGACTCTATCTTTGATCCTCCATATTCTACATTGCAGGTTGGTGGAATTTTTGGTGGTATTGCACATAATGTAATTGCAGATAAATGTCATGTGAATTGGGAAACTAGACCTGTTGTCAAAGAAGATGGGGAGTATCTTAATAAGGAAATTGATAAATTTGCTAATGAAATTCTTTTACCAGATATGAAAAAAGTTTTTAATCAGTCTTCAATAACAAAAAAAATTATAGGTGAAATAATTGGTTTTGATAGAGTAAATAATTCAGAAGCTTGTGAATTTGTGTCTAGTATTACTGGAGATAACTCGAGAAATGTTGTTTCTTTTGGAACTGAAGCTGGTTTATTTCAGGAGATAGGTATAAGCACTGCTGTTTGTGGACCTGGCTCAATTGAACAGGCACACAAAATAGATGAATTCATTGAGCTTGATGAACTTAATAAATGCCTAAATTTTTTAAGTGGATTGAAAAATAAATCTATATCTGCTTAACAATTAATTCCAACCACCCACAGATTTTACTTCTAAGAATTCCAATAAACCCTCTTTGCCTGCTTCTCTACCTATCCCAGAATGTTTATAACCTCCAAAAGGTGCATCAACCGCAATACCAGCTCCATTTACATCAACCATTCCAGAACGTAATTTTCTCGCGACACGTTGAACTTTTTTATTATCCTGGGTTTGAATATAATTTGTAAGTCCATAATCAGTATCATTAGCAATCTCTATTGCCTGTTCTTCATTTTCGAAAGGTATAACAGATAAAACGGGTCCAAAAATTTCAGTTCTTGCAATTTCCATATTATTATTTACATCAGCAAATACTGTTGGTTTCACATAATAACCGTCCTTTAAACCATCTGGTTTTCCAATACCTCCGGCAACTAATTTTGCGCCTTCATCGATACCTTTTTTTATCAATTTTTGAATTTTATTAAATTGTGTTTCTGAAATTACAGGTCCAATGTGGTCACCTTCTTTGTTTGGATCATCAACTTTAAATTCACTTGCATATTTCTTTAGTCTTTCTACTGCTTCATTGTAGATAGTTTTTTCAACTAACATTCTAGTTGGTGCATTGCATGATTGTCCAGAATTTCTAAAACATCTTAAAGCACCTCTTTCAACTGCTTCGGGATCTGCATCTTTAAAAATAATATTTGCACCTTTTCCACCTAATTCTAAGCTTACTCTTTTAAAATCTTTTGCTGCATTTTGAGAAATTAGCGCACCAGCCCTTGTAGAACCTGTAAATGAGATCATATTTACGTCTGGATGGCTTGTCAAAGCATCACCAGTTGTTTCGCCATCTCCATTAACTAAATTAAAAACTCCTTTTGGGAATTTAGCTTCATCAAGTAGTTCAGCAATTATCATGGCAGATAGTGGAGCAAGTTCTGAAGGTTTTAATACCATTGTACAACCGGCTGCTAATGCAGGAATGACTTTCAAAGTAACTTGATTTATTGGCCAATTCCAAGGAGTAATTAATGCACAAACGCCTTTGGGTTCATATAGAATTCTTTGATCTTTTGCATGATCTCCTAGAGGTTTTTCAAATTCAAAATCTTTTAAGTATCTTATAAAAGATTTGGTATGGCTTGCACCAGTCCCTGTCTGAAGTTTGAGTGCAAAATCTTTTGGAGCACCCATTTCTAGAATGATTGCATCAGTTATGTCATTCCATCTTTTTTTATAAAGTTCATAAAATTTTTCTAATAATTTAATTCTTTCCTCTTTTGCAGAAAATCCCCAACCTTTAAATGCGTCTTTGGCAGCTGTCACTGCATCGTTTATATCTTCTTTTCCACCTAAAGAAATAACAGCACAACTTTTTTCAGTTGCAGGATTTATAACTTCAATATCTTTTTTGTTTTTTGGCGACACCCATTCACCATTAATATAAAATTTTCTTTTTTCTAACATTTTGGCAAACTATCCTTTCTTTATAATTTTGCAAATAAATTTGTTAGCTCATAAACAATAGTCGCGGCCGCAAGTGATGTAACTTCAGCATGGTCATAGGCTGGTGCAACCTCCACAACATCTGCTCAGACCAAATTTAAACCTGATAAACCCCTTAAAACATTTACCATTTCTCGAGTGGTCATCCCTGCAATTTCTGGTGTTCCTGTTCCTGGTGCAAAAGCGGGATCCAAAACATCTATATCAATTGAAAGATATAGCGGATTATCCCCAACTCTTTTTTTTATTCTTTCTGCAATCTTATCAGTTCCTTCTATTTGAAATTCGTCACAATGAATTATTTTAAATCCAAAACTCTCATCATTTTTAATATCATCTCTACTATACAATGGACCTCTAATACCTACATGCATAGAGGCATTGTCTAAAAATAAATTCTCTTCTCTTGCTCTCCTAAATGGTGTCCCATGTGTATAAGGTGCTCCAAAATAAGTGTCCCAAGTATCCAAATGTGCATCAAAATGAACTAGTGATACTGGGCCTTTATTTTTTTTATTAATCGCTCTTAACAATGGTACTGCAATAGTATGATCTCCACCTAAACTAATTATGCCCCCAACTTTATTTAAAAGTTCAGTAGCACCAACTTCAATCTGTTTTATAGCCTCATCTATATTAAAAGGATTACAAGAAATATCACCTGCATCTGCAACTTGTTGAACTTTGAAAGGTTCTATATCATAGCCGGGATGATAATTTGTTCTTAGATGTCTCGATGCTTGCCTAATACTTTGTGGCCCAAATCTTGCACCTGGTCTATAACTTGTGCCAGAGTCAAATGGCACTCCAACTATTGCTACATCACAGCTTTTAACATCTCTTAATTCTGGTAGTCTTGCAAAAGTTGAAGGGCCAGCGTATCTTGGCACTTCTGTTCCACTGACAGGTTGAATAGGATTTTTATTTTTATTTTTTTTCATTTTATAATTATATAAGATAATATTATCTTATATAATTCGTCTAGTTTAATTTAATGAGATATTTGTTCATTTTACTTCTTAGTTTGAATACTCTTTGCGTTAAAGCAGATGAAATTTATAATTTGTTAAAAATACCTAATTTAAAAGTTTTTAAAATAGATAATAAACTTGGAATAAAATATTTAAATACCAAAAAAGATATAGTATTTGGAGCTTCAAAAAATATAAAATGTAAAAAAACAAAACAAAAAAATTTAGAGAAAAAATTTCAAATAGTTTCTAATAATATGAGTAAATATAATTCAGAATTTTTAAAAAAAAATAACATAAAGTTTTTAATATTGTGTGAAAACTTATTTGTATCCAAAATAAATACAGGAGGAATACCAAATCACATTAAAAGATCTTTAATTTTAGATATAGATTTTAATCCTTATTTCTTTGAAAGAATGATACATCACGAAATATTTCACATGATACAAAATAGCAATAAAAATTTATTTAATGAGGATTATTGGATAAAATTAAATGATAAAAATTTTAAATATGCAGAATGTTCTACATGTTCAGATCGATTGGGTTTAGAAATGTACGAAACAACGTATGGATTTTTGACAGAATATTCGCAGTCAATACCTTCAGAAGATATGGCAGAAATATTTTCTTTTTTGATGACTAAGAATAATGAAGTTGAAAACAAAATCCTTAAAGACCCAATACTAAGATCAAAAGTGCAATACTTAAAAGATAATTTAAAAAAAATTGATAATAATTTTTCTTTTTAATGATTAAAGCTATAAAACCATCTAAATCTGAAAAAATACTATTTTTCTCTCTAATTATCTTTGGATTTATTACTCTAGGGTTTTTTTTTTCAATCAAAAATAAGTGCTCATTTGTAAAAAAAATAAATCTAGCAGAAATAAATTTTGAAAAACCAGAGAATATAGTTTTAATGGATGTTGAATGTGGAAATGTTGTTATTGAACTTTATCCAGATATATCGCCTGCATCAGTTAAGCGTTTTAAATATTTTACAAAAAAAGGTTTATATGATGGGACAGCATTTTACAGAGTTATTGAAAATGTACTTGTTCAAGCTGGTGATCTTGAATTTGGAAATATAGACTCAATTGATTATAGTAAAATTGGCACAGGAAAATCAGGAATAGGAAAACTTAAATCAGAATTAGATAATGAATTTAATTTTGAAAAAGGTGTTTTAGCTTTTGCAAGAGGAGATGAATTAAATACTGAGGATAGTGAGTTTTTTATAATTCTAAAAGATATTGAATTATATAATGGTGAGTATACACCTCTAGGAAAGGTGCTATTTGGTCTAGATGTTTTAAAAAAAATAAAATCTGGTAATAAATCTGAATATGTATTGAGACCAGATTATGTTTATTCTTTGAAAATGTATAAAAAAATAAATTAATTTACTAAAGGTTTTCCAGTTGAAAGTGTATGTCTAATTCTATCTTGGGTTTTTTTATTTTCTATTAATCTCATAAATGAATTTAACTCTAATTTATAAATATCATCTTCTGATAATTTATGATCTATGGTTGTTTCTCCTCCACTTAATACTGTTGCCAATTCTTTGCCAACCTCTAATCCGTGATCCAAAATAATTTTTTCATTATATAATTTTTCTAAAACTTTAATCATTTTTTCTTTCAGAGGTTTTCCTGGTAAGTTATAAAAATTTTCACTAGGAGATTTAAAATCTTTATTTTCCTCAATTATTTTTTTTGAAATTTGAAACAAACTATTTCTATTCATAACTTTTTTATCTTCCGGTCTTAAAAATTTTAATGGCTCTGCTTCAACGGTAGATGTTGCTGTCGTTGCATAACCAATAATATTAAAAACTTTCATTGGAGCAAAATCTGGATCTTTTCTTGCCTCAGGTGTTTGCGACCATCGCCAAAGTAATTCTTTGCATCCTCCGCCGGCAGGAACAAGACCTACTAAAGTTTCTACTAATCCCATTACTATGTTTGTGTGAGAAACTACAAAATTAGATTGTATAGCGACTTCTTCGCCGCCGCCTAAAGCTAGTCCAGATGGTGCCGAGACAACTGGGTATTTTGAGTATTTCAAATGTTTGCATGTTTCTTGAAAATACCTAATAAATTTTTCAATAGATTTAAAATCTCCTTTTTCTGCAAAGTTCATGGTATAACTTAAATTTACTCCTGCAGAAAACTGCATACTTTCATTCATAATGATTAAAGGTTTATCAGTAGCATTTTTAAGTGCGTCCATTGAGTCATAATCCAATGCACAAGCTTTTGTTGTAAACTCAACTATATTAAAATCATTAAATCTATAAATTTGTGCAGATTTATTTTTATCTATTTTAATCGCTTTTGGTTTTATTTTTCCGAAGGTTTCAATATTTGTATATAATTGTCGTTCACCATAAAAGTTTTCATTCTTCGATTTTGACAAATCTTCTAAAAATTTATTTCCTTGAAAGCTATCGATTCTTTCAAAAAAATTTTTTACACCAATCGATTTAAGCATTTCAAAAGGACCCATTGCCCAATTAAATCCTAAGCGCATAGCTTCATCAATATCATTAAATTTGTTTGTAATTCCTGGCACCAAGGATGATGAGTATTTTATTATTTTTGATATAACTGACCACGCATATTCTCCATATTTATCATTTCTATTTATCAAATTTTTTAGATCTATTGTTTCAATTCCAAGGTCAATTTTTTTTGTAGGTGAATACTTTTCAGTTTCTAAATTAATCGCCTCTAATATTTTTTGGTTATTTTCCTTATTCATTCTATAGAAACCACCTTTGCCTTTACGGCCTGTGTACCCTTGTTGAATTAATTTTGTAATCAATGGTATTTCTTTAGCAACAGGCTGAAATGGGTCACTTTTGGGTAATTCCTTTATAAAACTTTTTAAAACATCGGCCATTAAGTCTATTCCGATCAAGTCATATAATCCAAAAACCCCAGTTTTTGGTATTCCCATTGGTCTACCAAAAACTGCGTCGGCCTCTTCAATAGACATCTTCATTTTAAACGCTTCTGTCATTGCAACTTGCATTGCATAGACTCCTATCCTATTTCCAAGAAAACCAGGAGTATCGTTGCACACTATTGCTCCCTTTCCAAGTTCTCTTTCGCAGAATTCCTTCAAAGATTCTATTTTTGAAAGATCATTGTTCTCGTTTTTAACAATTTCTAATAATCCCATATATCTTACAGGATTAAAAAAATGGGTTATACAAAAGTCTTTTTTTTGATCAAGATTTAACTTTTCTGACAGAACTTTTATTGGTATTGAAGATGTATTGGACGAAACTATAGCTCCTGATTTACGATTATTAAATATTTTCTCATAAATGTTATGTTTAATATCTATCCTTTCAACAACAGCCTCGACTACCCAATCAGCATTTTTAACAACACCAAAATCGTCATTTATATTACCAATTTTAATATTATTAATTTTAGTTTTATCTATAAGCAGTGGTGGTCGTGATTTATAAATTTTTTCTCTTGCTTTCTCACTGATTTCAGTTGTTAGATCTAATAAAGTAACAGGTACATTGGCATTACAAAGGTGTGCTGCAATTCCACTGCCCATTGTACCTGATCCAATAATAACTACATTTTTTATTTCCATGATTTAGATTTTATCTATTAATTCCTCTTAGTCTCTCAGATCTTCTTCTAAGTAACTCAGCAGTAACAAGAATTAGTATAGATAAAACTATTAAACATGTCGCAACAGCTAATATTGTTGGGCTTAATTGCTCTCTCAAACCAGTCCACATTTGAATAGGTATGGTTGTATTCTCTAAACCAGCCAAGAACAAAACCACTACAACTTCATCAAACGATGTAACAAATGCAAATAATCCTCCAGATATTACTCCAGGTAATATTAAAGGTAACGTAACTTTTAAAAAAGTATTAACTGGATTACTACCCAGGCTTGAGGCTGCTCTTGTTACACTGTGATCAAAACCTGATAAAGTTGCTGTTACGGTAATTACAACAAAAGGTGTCCCAAGAATTATATGTGCAAGAATTATTCCTAAATGGGTCGCTGCCAACCCAACTTTTGCCATAAAAAAGAAAATTGCTACCCCTGAAATAATTAAAGGAACAATCATTGGTGAAATTAAAGTTGCCATTATTAATCCTTTATAAGGCATATACCTGCTACTTAATCCAAGAGCCGCAACTGTTCCAAGAATTATCGAGCCAAGCGTTGCAAAAATTGCAATAATAAAACTATTTTTTGCAGCAAGACCCCAAGGATTTTTAGTTCCATAAATCATATCTTTGTACCATCTTAAAGAAAAAGCATCTGGATCAAGTCTCTTCATTCCTTCAGAAAAAACCAGGAATTCTTCCGCATTAAAAGAAAGTGGAAAAATGACAAATAGAGGTGCAATTAAAAAAAAGAATACACAAGCACATATAAATAAATAAAAATAATGCCAAATTCTATAATGTGGTTCTGTATATTTTGGTAATGCCATAATTATCCTAGTTTAATATTATCTACTCCAATCAATTTATTATAAATCCAATAAACAACCAGTACGCCAGTCAATAACATTAGTCCCATTGCAGACGCAAAACTCCAATCAAGAGTCGTTTTCATATGGTATGCTATTTGATTGCTGATTAAAGTTCCTGATGCTCCTCCAACTAGTGCTGGTGTAATGTAATATCCTATTGCTAATATAAATACCAAAAGACAACCTGCTCCAATACCAGGAATTGTTAGAGGAAAATAAATTTTCCAAAAAGCAATAAATGGTGTTCCACCTAAAGATTTACCTGCCCTCATTAGACTTGGTGATATAGTTTTCATTACGCTATACAAAGGAAGGACCATAAATGGTAATAAAATTTGGGTCATTGCAACATAGGTACCAACTTTGTTATACATCATCTCTGGCCTGTTATCGTCTGATACTAGTCCAATAAGTACAAAAAAATCATTAACAACTCCCTGCTGTTGTAACAAAATCATCCAACTAGCGGTTCTTACTAACAATGACGTCCAGAATGGAAGTAAAACACATATCATTAAAAGGTTACTATATTTCATTGGCAAGGTTGCCAATAAATGAGCTATTGGATATCCCATTAAAAAACAGAAGATTGTAACTAATAATGCTACCTCTAAAGTTCTTAACCATAAAATTCTATGAATTCTTCTATCTTCCGGTACTTGAGTTATACTTCCATTTTGATCAAAGTATAAATCCATTCCTTTTAAATATTTTGCAACCGTATAAGGTGGAGCTGTTCTTTTAATTGCCCGCCAATATTCGACATCTTTAAATCTTTTATGAGTAGACATAATTTGTTCTTTAATGCTGACACTTTCGTCAATTTTATTTCTTTGAACCTTTCTAAACAATTTTTTAATAATTGTGTTAAATCCATTTTTTTCTTTATTTAATCGTTGAGCAAGTTTTCCGTGTTGTTTGTTTTCAACTAATATTTTAAAGTCTGAGAGAAAACTTGCAAAAACTTCTTCCTCAGGTAAATCTTGCCCATCCCATTTTTCCATTGCTTTAAATGTTTTAGGAAGCATATTCGTTATCATTTTGTCATCTATGCTTCTTGAAAACATTTCTCCAATTGGAAAAATATAAGTAATAATTAAAAATAATAGTAATGGAGCAACAAGTAGAAAGGCTTTAATTTTATTTTTTCTTTCGGCTTTCTTTAAACTTGCCTCCAAAGGTATGCCGTCTGTGGTTAAAATTTGTTTAATTTCACTACTCATAAAAAAAGGGCGGTTATAAAAACCGCCCTAATATATTATATAATTTTAGTCTTTAAAACTTTAATTATAGGCCTGCTTTCATTGCTTCCCATTTTTCACCTAACTCTGTACCGTTGTCCGCCCAGAAGAAAGGATCTACTAAGAAGTAATTTTTGGTATTAGCAGGAGCTGTTGGCATTTGAGGCATCATTTCAGTTTTACCATCTTTATACCAAGGCTCATTTGCTTTAATTATATCTAAAGAAGATATTCTGTATGGAGCATAAGCAATATACTTAGCGCTACCTGCTAACATTTCGGTGTTAGTCATCATTGCTAAAGCTTTTTTTGCATTTGCTTCATCTGGTCCACCTTTAACTAGTGCAAAGTATTCATAGTCAAGTCCTTGACCATCCCACACTTGTTTAATTGGTGCACCTTCTCCAACTTCTGCGTTAAAGAATCTACCATTCCAACCTGTAGCCATTACAACTTCACCGGCAACTAATAATTCTGGTGGTTGAGCACCTGCAGACCAAAATACACATCCGCCGTTAGGATCTGTGCAAAGTTCTTTAATCTTGTTCATTGCTCTGTTAACACCTTTTTCAGTTTCTAGTTTTTTGTAAATCTTTGCTCCACCTTTGCCTGGTTTTACACCATCAGCTGCTAAAGCAATTTCTAGATTTGTTAAAGCACTCTTATAGATAGCTCTTTTTCCTGGAAACTTTTTAGTATTAAAAAAGTCTTTAATCGTCTTAGGCTCTTTTCCATCAAATGCTCTTGTGTCAAAAGCATAGTTCCAAGAATATAAGATGTTACCAACTGCACATTTAGATGGCATAGGTGCAAAGAAGTCCTTACTTGCAGGTGTTCCATCTGGAGCTGCTGGAAAGTCTTTGTCAAAATCAAATTCAACAAATATTCCTTCGTCACATCCATTTATAGTATCAAATGCAAATACATCGATTATATCCCATGTTATTGCACCCGCTTCTTTTTGAGCTTTAATTTCTGATAATCCACCTGAATAGTCTACCCAGTTAATCTCTACACCAAGTTTTTTTGCAGTTGGATCACCATATCCTAGCTTTTGAGACTCTGTATAAGCCCCACCCCAAGATGCAACAGTTACCGCAAATGCTGATGAAGTTATAGAAAGTACAAAAGATAGAGTGAGTAATATTTTACTTATTTTTTTCATTTATCCTCCGTTTAAACGTTTTTATAAAAACAGGATTACAGCAAGTTAAAATATTAGAGTCAACAGGGCTTTTTGCTATTCTTTAAGGATTATTTGGTTTATTTTGGGTCTAATGCTCTGGCGTCGCTAGAATTCCAACTAATATTAATTTCGTTACCCATTTTAATATCAAGGTTTTGTGAACTATTTGGAACTTTGAGAATAAATTCTGAATTTCCTAAAACATTTAATCGAACTCTTGTGTGATCTCCATGATAAATAATTTCTTCGATTTTGCCTTTATGATTATTATCCATCTTTTCTTTTGAGTTAATTAAAGCTCTCTCAGGTCTTATTGAGACTGTTGTTTTCTCACCTTTAGATTTTACATTTATAGGATTGGCAATAATTTCACCATTAGCTAATTTTACTTTACATTTTCCATTTGACATATCAGAAACTTCTCCTTGGAAAGTATTGTTTTCTCCAATAAATTCTGCAACAAAAGAATTAACTGGTTCTTCGTATAACTTATCAGGAGAAGAGAGTTGTTGAACTTTACCATCGTTAAAAACAGCTATTCGATTTGACATTGTTAAAGCTTCGCCTTGATCATGAGTTACATAAACAACTGTAACACCAATACTTTCATGTATATGTTTTATTTCGTATTGCATACTCTCTCTTAAATTTTTATCTAATGCTCCAAGCGGTTCATCCATTAAAACAACTGACGGATCAAACACTAATGCCCTAGCAACAGCTACTCTTTGTTGTTGTCCTCCAGAAAGTTGTCCTGGCATTCTATTTTCAAAACCAGTCAGAGAAACCATGGATAAAGCTTTGTCTACCTTTTTGTCAATCTCGTCTTTTGCAATTTTTCTTACTTTTAAAGGAAATGCTAAATTTTCGTAAACGGTCATATGTGGAAAGAGTGCATAGTTTTGAAAAACCATTCCAATTCCTCTTTTGTGTGGTGGTATGTTTGAAATTGGGTTCGAATTCAGATAAATTTCTCCGTTAGTTGGAGTTTCAAATCCCGCTAACATCATCAAGCAAGTTGTTTTGCCAGATCCAGACGGACCAAGCATTGTTATAAATTCACCTTCAGCAATATCTAAGTTTAAGTCCTTTACAACTAAAACCTTGCCATCATAACTTTTGTCTACTTGTTCAAATTTAACATAATCATTTATCTTAGACATGATGTGTTTTAAAACATTTGTTATGATCTATTTCAAGAAATTTTTATTTTATATATAAATCCCTTGAAAAATTGCAGAATAGTTCACTTCCTTTTTCAGTAACTCTTACAGACTCTGAGGCCTCTACACCCCAATCTCCAAATTGCATAACAGCAATCATATGAAAACAAACATTTGGCTCAAGCACAGTTTTATCACCTTTATAAATATTTAAAGTATGCTCTCCCCAATCAGGTGGGTAACCTATTCCTATAGAGTATCCAGTTCTGGATTCTTTTTTTATTTTGTATTTATCTAAAACTCCCCAAAATTTTTGTGCTACATCATCTGCTGTATTTCCAGGTTTAGTGGCTTCGATTCCTGCATTCAATGCCTCGTTTGTTGCTTTCATTGCATCAATTTTTTTCTGCTCTGGTTTGCCTAATTGAACAGTACGTGCCATTGGACAATGGTATCTTTTCCTTACTCCTGAAAGCTCTACTACTGTTGCTTCTCCCAATACAAATGGCTCATCTGTTGCCGTCAAATGTGATGCTGAAGTACCCTTACCTGTGGGCAGTAGTGTAGTTATACTTGCATATTCACCACCTAATTCTGGAGTACCTTTAAATAAAGCTTTTTGTATCTCAGCAACAGCATCGCATTGTCTTATTCCTGGATTTATTACATCCATGGCAACTTTCATTGCTTGTTGAGATATTGTTGCTGCTTCTTTCATGTAATTTATTTCTGCATCTGATTTTACAAGTCTTGCCCAATTAACCAATCTTCTGCAATCTTTAATATTTGCATTAGGCAAACCTTGATTAAGTTTTTCAAAACAAAAAGCTGTAAAATAATGACTGTCCATTTCGACGCCGATATTGAGTTTGTCCCAGCCTTTTTTTTTTAATAAATTAATTAAAACATCGTAAGGATGCATTGGCCAAGTGTGTATATATTTTTCGTCATATTTAATTATGTTTTCATCTTTTAAATAAGTTTTAATGTATGCACCACCTGCATCTTGATCCCTAACAAAACATATAGGTTCATCAGAATTGATATGGACAATTACGCATTGAGAGTAATAAAATGACCAAGCATCATACCCAGTCAAATAATTGATATTATTTGTATCTTGAGATATTAAGAGTTCGATCCCCTTTTCGTTCATTGATTTTTTAACTTTTTCCAATCTTGCTTTATATTCTTCTTTGGTGAACGACATCTTAATTACTAAATAATTTTCCAAATCCTTGTATAGATTTATTTTTACCTATTTTCTCAAGCGTATCCCAAATAAGAGTTTGATTGCTTGAAAGAACAAATTTTCCTAATTTTTTTTCTAATTTGTCTATTATCGATAATGCTGGTAGCGCTGTACATGAAATGAATAACGCATCAGCATCATTCAATTGCATTTTAGATAATACATCATATAAATAATCGGGATCGACTTTTCCTATATCTATATCAGATGAAATATCAAAATATAAATTTGAACTTACTGAAAAATTTTGATTTTTAAAGAAATCAATTACTTCATCATTTAATTTTTTTGGATATGGGGTGAAAATTGCAATTTTTTTTATATTAAGCTTTTTTAATGCTTTAATTGAGGATTCACTTGGAGCTGAGACTTTTGCTTCAGGTTTAGCTTTTTTAATTTTATCTTCAATAGAATTAAAACCTGCTGCAATAGTTCCTGATGTACATCCATAAACTATACAGTCTATTTTCTCGTTTGGTAAAATATCTTTAGTAACTTCGGTAATTTTTTCCGACATCTTAATTAAATTTTCACTTGTTAAGGGATTAAAACATTCTATCCTGTTTACAAAAAAATCAATTTCTTTGTCTTTTATTACTCTTAAAAAATCTTTTTCAATCATATAATCTGATGCTAATGCAATAAGACCTACTCTAGGGTTATATTTAGATAAATATTTTGGTTCTATTTTTGTTGAATTCATAATTTAAAAAGTGAATATACCATAAGTTCATTAATAATCATCATTTTAAAAATTACTTTATGAATTTAAAAGATACTTTGAT
>MDSW01215303.1_pt1 | contig 40628 bp, 36 predicted proteins | sample 811171 | NCBI WGS metagenome assembly MDSW01 (sample SAMN05326641, study PRJNA326480) | marine metagenome | isolation source: seawater | place: Atlantic Ocean: North West | collected 2012 | reverse complement strand
GCCAGCCGCGCGCTGCGCAGCATGTCCTCGCGCAGGCGTTCGCCCTGGGCGTCGGCATGCAGCAGGAACTGGCTTTCGACGTGGTCGCGGATCTGCGCGCGCAGGCGGTCGTAACGCTGGCGCAGCTCGCCGGCCAGCCGTCGGTCGGGTGCGGCGACAGCGCCTTCCAGCGTGCCGATTTCGTCGATCAGTTCGGCCCGGCCGAGGTCGTCCAGAATACGGCGCGTATACAGGCCCTGCTGAGTGAAGACCTTGATGTTTTCCAGCTGATTGGCCCGCGCGGCGCGCGAGATCGCCATCGACAGGGCGGTGCGGTCGTCGGCCATGAGCATGCGCCCGAGCGGCGAGGCGGGCGCGCCGATGGGCTGCGGCGTGTGTGGCGCGGGCGTGGGTTGATTCACCCCGCTTTCTGCGGATTCCGAGCCGTCGCTGTCATCGCGATTGTTGCCACCGCCGCCGCCCTGACTTTCCGACTCGCCCTCGCCGGGGGCGGCCGCGTCGCTCGCCGGTTGCGCGCTGTGGGCGGCATCGGGTGGTGCGTCGTCGGTTTCGTCGGTCGCCGGGCGGCCGGCGCCGCTTTCGAAATCGTCGAAATGAAAGAACTGGTCGAAGCAGGCGTCGAAGGCGGCGTGCTCGTCTGCGCTCTTGCTCAGCACCGCGCCGAGCGCGTCCTTGAAACGCTCGCGATCGGCCCAGCCGATCATCTCGGCGGCGCGAAAGGCGTCCAGTGTCTCGGCGGTGGACACGCGCACGTCTGCCATGCGCAGCGCGCGCACGAAGTTGGCCAGCGTGCGTTCCACGCAGCTAACCGCCGGCGGCGCGCCGGGTGAGATAGGGCAGCTGGGCCTCGACGCTGTCGACATCGTCCTGGAACTTGAGCAGCACGTTGAGCGTTTCGCGTATCCACTCGTCGTCGAGCGCGTCGATATGCAATAGCAACAGCGTGCGCGCCCAGTCGATGGTTTCGCTGATCGCCGGCGCCTTGCGCAGATCCATCTCGCGCAGCGCCTGCACGAAGGCGACCAGCTGGCGGCGCAGTTCGAGCGTGATCTCCGGCACCTTGGCCTGGATGATCTGCTGTTCCAGCGCCGCGTCCGGATAGGGAATGTACAGATGCAGGCAACGGCGCTTGAGCGCGTCCGAGACTTCGCGGCTGTTGTTGGACGTAAGGAACACGATCGGCGGCTGGCCGGACGCCGCAATCGTGCCGATTTCGGGAATGGTGACCTGGTAGTCGGAGAGCATTTCCAGCAGCAGGGATTCGAATTCCTCGTCCGACTTGTCGATCTCGTCGATCAGCAGCACGCTGCCCTCGGCTTCGCGCAGTGCTTTCAACAACGGCCGCGGTTCGAGGAACTGCTCGGAGAAGAAGATATCGCCGTACTCGTGCAGCCGTTCCACCGATTGGCGCAGGCCCTTGGCGCCGCCGAGCGCATCGTCGAGCTGTTCCTTGAGCACCTGGATATAGAGCAGCTGCTTGCCGTATTTCCATTCGTAGAGCGCCTTGGCCTCGTCGAGGCCTTCGTAGCACTGCAGGCGGATCAGCGGCAGGCCGAGCATGCGGGCCGCGGTCTTGGCCAGCTCGGTCTTGCCGACGCCGGGCGGGCCTTCCACCAGCACCGGCTTGCGCAGCTGGTAGGCGAGATAGACCACGGTCGCGATCCGGCTGGAGCCGACATAACGATGGCGTTCGAGCGCGGCCCGGACGGTGTCGACATTCGCCATGGTCTCGGCGGCATTCGGTACGAGGGGCTCGGTCACAGCGGCTCCGATTGAAAACGATGTCGTCGCGTGGGAGACGCCCGCCATCATAGCTGCCCCCGACACCAACGTCCCGACAGCCGGCATACGGCACGTCGCCGCTGAGATTGCGCCGGGAATGCTCTAGGCTGAGCAGCTGTTCGCAATCCGGCAGAGCTCCCATGCCCTTGTTCAGCGGTCTGTCGGCGTTTCCGATCACGCCCTGTGATGACGCCGGCCAGCTCGATATCGACGCCTTGCAGCGTCTGCTTGCCCGCCTGACCGAGGCGGGTGTCGACTCGATCGGCCTGCTCGGGAGCACGGGCTCCTATCCCTATCTCACGCGGGCACAGCGCCGGCAGGCGGTCGCGGCCGCTGTCGAGGTAACCCGCGATCGCGTGCCGCTGCTGGTGGGCGTGGGTGCGCTGCGAACCGACGATGCGGTCTCTCTGGCGGCCGATGCGCGCGCCGAGGGCGCCGAAGCGCTGCTGCTGGCACCGGTGGCCTATATCCCGCTGTTCGAGGAGGAGGTCTTTGAACATTACGCGTGCGTCGCGGGCGCGACCGATCTGCCGCTGTGCGTGTACAACAACCCGGCGACGACCGGCTTCACCTTCAGCCCGGCGTTGCTCGGCCGTCTGAGCCGGGTGCCGAACATCCGTGCCGCCAAGAACCCGGCCGCCCCGGCCGGCGAGATGGCGGCGGCGCACGAGGCGTTTTCGCGTGCCGCGGCGCCCGATTTCTCGCTCGGCTATAGCGGTGACTGGCATGCGACCGAAGCGTTGATTGCCGGCGGCAGCGCCTGGTATTCGGTCGCCGCCGGGCTGTTTCCCGAACCCGGTCTGCGGATCGTGCGCGCCGTGCAGGCCGGTGACTACGAAGAAGCGCGTCGGCTGAATACGGCACTCGAGCCGCTCTGGGCGCTGTTTCGCGCCCACAGCAGCTATCGGGTCATTCACGCGGCTGCGCAGGCGATGGGCATTACCAACGCCCGACCACCGCGGCCGATTATGCCGTTGCCCGAGAGGGTTCGTGACGAGATTCGCGCGGTACTGGAGCAGCTGGCGTCGCGGTCCATCACGCGGTGACGAACGCCCGTGGTGGGCCAGGCGGGCCGCCGTAGCCGGCGTCAGGGGCCGGCAGCCGCGAAGCGCTGCAGGCGCGATACCCGTCGCAGTCGCCAGCCGAGCAGCGCCGCCGCCACGCTCAGGCCCGCGATCAGCCCGATCCAGTACCCATAGACGCCCAGGCCGTCGAACGCGCCCGAGACGCCGCGGCCGAGCAGATTGCCCAGCCCCATACCCACGCCCCAGTAGGACGCGAGCGTGACGATCATGATGATGCGTGTGTCCTTGTAGCCGCGCAGCGCGCCGGCGATGCTCACCTGCAGCGCGTCGGAGAACTGATAGAGGGTCGCGATGAGCAGCAGCTCGATCGCGAGCCGCTGGACCTCGGCGTTGCTGGTGTAGAGCGAGACCGCGAACGGCCCGCCCAGCACGATGAGCAGGTCGATCACGAACGCGGCCGCGAGCGCACACGTGACCCCGTTGAAGGCCACGAAACGCGCATGGCGCAGTTTGCCGCGCCCGAGCGCCTGGCCGACGCGTACGGTCAGCGCCATGCCCAGCGACAGCGGCAGCATGAACAGCACCGAGCTGAAGTTCAGCGCTACGGTATGGGCGGCGATCACGATCTCGCCGTAGCCGGCCAGGAACAGCGCGATCGCCGTGAATAACGACACCTCGGCGAAGATCGCCACGCCCACCGGCAGCCCAACCCGCAGCAATTCGCCGATCGGCGCGGCCGACGGCCAGGCGAAGGCCGCGCCGAAGCGCGCCCGCGTGTACGCGGCCGAGCAACGGGTGTAGATCAGCATGGCGATGAACATCGACCACATCGAGATCGCGGTGGCGATGCCGCAGCCGGCCGCCCCGCGTGCCGGTATCGCTTGCAGTGCCTCGGGCACGTACGCGCCGAATAGTGCGATCAGCCCGTCGCCGCCATAGATCAGCACATAGTTGCTGACCATGTTCACCGCCAGCCCGAGCAGCGCGAACTGTAGCGACGCGCGCGTATGGCCCATGCCGTCGGAGTAGAAACGAAGGGTCTCGTAGAGCGCGATCGCCGGCAGTCCCAGCGCGACGCCGTCGAGATAGCGGATTGCCAGCGGGGCCACGTCGTCCGGTACCGACATGAGCGTGAACACCGGCGGCGCGAGCGCCCGGATGCCGACGGCGCAGAGCAGCCCGAGCACGGCGGCGACCCACAGCGCCTGATGCACCGCCGGGCGAATCGCGGAGAAACGCCGCGCGCCGACATGCTGGGCCACGATCGGCGTCAGGCCCATGAGCGTGCCGATCATGAACAGCACCAGCGGCAGCCACAGGCTGGAGCCGATCGAAACCGCGGCCAGATCGCGCGCGCTCGCATGGCCGGTCATCGCCACGTCCACCGTGCCCATCGCCACCTGCGCGAGCTGGGCGCCGAGGATCGGCAGCGCCAGCCAGAGCAGGCGGGCGCTTTCGATACGGCGGAGTCGGGCAGTTCGAATCCAGTACAAGCAGTGCAGCCTAGGCGGAATAGGATGTGCCCGCGACAGCAATTCAGTCAGTTGGTTTTTGTACGCACTGAATTCGCGGCGAGCTCGACGCGCGATTCTAACGCTACATGCGTAGGGCTAGGTGCGATTTCCCGCGAGCGACTCGTTTGCTTGCAAAGTGAGGCGCAAGATTAATCAGAGATTAGCAGCGGCATTGCTTGGATGCCGGTCTGTTCACGGAGTGCATTTTCGAGGTCGTTCGTTTACGACAAAAGAGCGCCTAACTGAACTGTCGAATTTAAGAATCGACGTTTATTTCTTTTTTGTCAGGTGCTTATTCATCACGCCAGTGCAAGGCTTGCTTAACGTCACCGTTACTTGCTCAAAACGGTTTAGGCTTCTACGTCTTGGAACGCTTTGTCGTTATTTTACCGCCGTGATTGAATCAGCTGGTGTTGAAGGGCATTCACATCTATGTTTTTTGCGACGCTACGAATTGTCGGCAGTACACCGCGTATATCTAGGTCATAAACCTGAGCGTTTACAAGATTCTGGTTATCTAGAGAATTTTGAATGAATGTCGCCATAGCGCCATTTACTGAGGAATTGACAAGTTTTGGATCGATGTAATTTCCATTGCCGCGTTGTATGACGATCGGCACATTCCCGGGGATTTGTGCTGGGCTGGTGGGGGGCGTATCTATTTTTGTATCTAGAAAATTGATTCCGCCTGGCGAGGACACATCTTCGGTTCTTGGCAGGAGACTGCCGTTCGTGATTGCGGCAACGATGTTGTCGAGTTGCAGCAATGTCTGCGTCACAAGCGGTTCGTTGTTGACGCTTTTCATGACGCTGATGCCGAAAGAAAAGTCGAAGCCATTACCAGACTCGTAACCGCCTCGAAGGGTGTTGAGTTCAGCAGCGCTGATCGGGGGTATGCCCGGTTCGAACCAGTCGCCCTGTGCAGGTGGCTCAGCATAAGACGGTTGCACAAGGGTCATTCCACAAGCGAAAACTACCACTGCGACGGTGACAATGCGCCTTAGAGGGCTAGACACGGGGATGGAGGTGTTCATGGCGATTCAGAAATCGTTGCTCAGTGGTCGACCTAGGTTGAATGCAGCGAGGCTTTCTCGCGGCATCGCCTGTGCGACTGGGGCAATTGGTACAAGAGACCACTCCGTGTTCTGATTGAAATGGCGTTGTGCGATGTCCCGCTTGTCCAGTATCACGAACACAATTCCGTTCCACATGTCTTCGAATGTTTCTCGTGCAACGGTATGCAGCCCTCGTGATGGATCTCCGAGAAGAATGGCTTGCTTCGTGACTCCTTTAACGATGACAAAATGTTTATAGCCATCATGGTTGATTAGCACGATCGCCGGAACCTCGTTTCCGGCGAGCTTGTCGAGCGATATGCGGTAGCCGTTTGCACTGTACCCGCGGCGCTCGAGATACCGTTTCATGTCGAGCAAGGAAAATCCCTCGCGCGCGATTGCGGCTTGATCCCCGTTTACATACATCGACTCGAACACTTGGGCTTCGTTGATCGCGTCCCGGTAGTGATAGGTTAATAGCGAAGCCAAGGCGGCGGATCCGCAGCTATAGTCATACTGCTGGGCGATGATCGTTTTGAACTTTCGCTCTTTGAAACTGGAGACAGTAACGTTGAGTGTCGCCCCTGCGCCGGGGAGCAAAACTTGGCCCGCCTCGATCATCGGTGCCAGCGACAGCAACAGCACGCCGACCGCGAGGGTTGACCTCGTCGTTTTTAATGAGCGACGTAATCGGTAACACACGGGGCGCATGACATTAGTGGTGCAATGAAAAGTTGTAAATTGTGGAATTCTGAATAACGTTGTTGTTGCCGCTATTCTGGATAACGGTCGCATGGCCATTCATTCCGGATAGCGCGCCCGCACCGATGATGTTTGCGCCAGAGTTGGTGTAAATTGCGGTGTTTCCGTTCGACTGGCCTTGGAGTTGACTGGATGCTGCGGTCAAATTGAGTAGCGGGTTAGCGTCGCCGCCGCGTTGAGTGGCGAGGTCTGTGAGTGCGACCGGCTCCGCGAAGTCATTCGCGGTTGCGGTGTTGTAGTTCATCAACAACGCCGGAGCGGCCAGACAGAACAGTGATGCGGAGATCTTGAGCGATTGGTTGCGCTTGAGTGCATGTTTCATTGTCTTCCCCTCGTGGCTGGGCAGCGCGTCTTCGCTTTATAGAGAGCAACGGGGCGGATCGCTCCGCCCCGGCTCTTTTCGTTTTGAAGGACTACCCCAGCTGTCTACGGGTTAATGTCAGCCTGAACAGCGACGCTCTGCTGCACGTTGCTGGCCATACCACTGTTCTGCGCGAACTGCGAGATACCCGTGGCACCGGCAAACACACTGCCGGAGGCCTGGTTCATGGCGCTGCTGATGCCCTGGGAATGCTCTGCACCGACGATACGGCTGCCGGAGGTGGTCGCGGACAAAGAGCTCAAGCTCACCGACGCGTCGACATCAAAGTTGCCGCTGTCGCGGGTAACCGTAGTGTCGTTGTCGTAAGAGGTGCGCGTAACAGAGCGATCGTTGTCGAACGACGTGTTGGTCACCGTGGTGTCGTTGTCGTTGTCGCTGTTCGAGCGGCTGTTATTGGTATCGTTATCGTTACGGGTCACGCTTTGGTCGCGACTATCGCGATTGTCCGCTTGGTTGCGATTGTCCGCCTGATTACGATTGTCCGTCGTGTTGAAGCTATTCGTCGCCGAGTAGCTATCGTTATCATTATCGCTGTTCGAACGGCTGCTGTTGGTGTCGTTATCGTTACGGGTCACACTGCTGCGATCAGATTGGTCACGGCTATCCTGCATGGTGTTCGCGGAGTTCTGGTAGCTAGTGGATGCGCTGTTGAAGCTGTCGTCCGCTCCATTGGTTTGGGTAACCGTGCTGTAATCGTTGTCGTTGGTATCGGCCCACACCGGTGCGGCCATGGCAAGACTCAGGCCAACAATGGCGCTATAGGTAATGACTTTCATTTTCGTCTCCCAGATTTGGTAATTGGATGTCTAAGGGCACGCCCTCTCATCGTCGTGTTCGCGATGTGCCGTCGTGCACTACCCACGTTCCAAATTACGTACCAGGATTTCCAAGATCTTGTTTGCGATCGAAAAGTTGTTTTTCGGGACATTAAATCGACGTCGAAGACGGGTAAAAGGTGTTAACTTTTCGGAGCAGAACTGCAAGTAAATTGGGTTAATATTTCTTTAAGTTGCAGAAAAAAATAGATAAATTTCATACGTGACGCATCTGTTAACGAGGGGCGGCGACGGTGTCTGTGCCCCGCACGGGCTTGTTCTTTCGGTTCATGTAGTTTGTCTTGTTCTTATATTCGTAATATGGCGATGTAAATAATACGTGCGTAAAAATAATAGCGTGCGATATACAGAATAAATTGCAACAAGACCGCGCTGAATATAAGTTTAAATACGGTTTGACCGGCGAGTAGCTGCGTGACCAAAGGAGGGGGGATGAGCAAGGGCGTTTTTTACCTGGACTGCGGCGGTTCAGTCGGCGAAGCGATACGCGTTTTGTCTCACGCGGGGTGGGGTGTGCAAGGCCGCGCGGATGCGCGCACCGAAAAAATCGATGTCACACTTCAGCCGGCAGCTATAGGGCTCGCTGTTTTTGGGGGCAGCGTACCCGACGAGGCAACACTGCAAAACCTCGAACACCTGTTTCAGAAGACGCCACATATGGCGTGGTTGGCCGTGGTCGATCCCGAGTTGCGAGATTCGCCTGAGATACTCGGTTTGCTTGGCGACTACTTTCGTGACTGTTTGCCTCACCCAGTCGATTCCGAGTCTTTACTGCACAGTGTCGATCGTGCACAAGAGATGGCCCGTATTCGCAAATTACGGTCCCCGAGCTCTTTACCCTCTCTTTCGAAGTCGGGCGCGATGTTGGCAGAAAGTGCTGTCATGCAGCCGGTCGTGCGCACGTTGGGCAAATGTGCGCGTTCGAGCGCGCCGGTCTTAATAACTGGCGAGAGTGGTACAGGCAAGGAACTCGCAGCTAAGACGATTCACCTTCAATCTGCACAGCAAAAAGGTTCGTTCGTTGCTGTCAACTGTGGAGCCATTCCCGAGAACCTCATTCAAGCGGAACTCTTTGGCCATACGCGTGGCGCATTTACGGGTGCCGATCGAGAAAAAGTTGGGCGTATCGAGGCCGCGCATGGTGGCACCTTGTTTCTCGACGAAATTGGCGATTTGTCCCTGCCGCTTCAGGTCAACTTGTTGCGTTTTCTGCAAGAGGGGGTGATAGAGAAAGTTGGTTCCACCAAGCCAGTTCGCGTGGATGCGCGTGTGGTTGCTGCGACCCATCGAGATATCGAGCGTCAAATCGAGACCGGTAATTTTAGAGAAGATCTTTATTACCGACTCAATGTGCTACGAGTGGTTTTGCCACCGCTACGTGAACGGTATGACGAAATCGAGTCGTTGGCTACGGTTTATCTGGAACAGTTTGCGCAGGAAAGCGACTCGCGTGTCGTTGGATTTTCTCGCCAGGCGATGCGCGTCATTAAAAGCTACGACTGGCCCGGCAATATTCGGGAGCTTGTCAATCGTGTCAGGCGTGCGGTCATCATGGCGGACCAGCCACTGCTCACTCCGGGAGATCTTGGCCTTGATCGCCGTTTCAGTAATCGTGGGAACAAAACGCTTAAACAGGCGCGGGCGGAAGCTGATCGCTCCGCGTTGATACGTGCTCTAAATACAAGTGGGCATAACATTGCTGAAGCAGCGCGGCATCTTGATGTGTCGCGATTAACGATCTATCGGCTCATGGAGCGGCACGGAGTGAAGTTGTCGAATACGACGGACAACGGTGGGGCTGAGAACGAGTAATTCGAGGAAGGGACGGGGGCAAATCGTGAATAAAAATGGTAAGCACAAAAAACTGCAGGCAGCGCCGTTAGTGGTTTTAATGACGACCGGTGCGCTGTGGCATGGTTTTGCTGTGGCGCAGTCGCAGCCCGCAGAATCTGGAGCACCTGAGGAAAGAGCGCCACAAGTGAGCGAGCAGGCGCAGCCTGTAGGCGTTGCGCCGGAAGATGAATTGCAGCCGGCCGAAGCGACCGAGGTCCTGGATACACGCGGCGTTTTGACGCCGAAGAACAGCTTGATCTTCGAGCCGTCCTTGTCGATGAGTTATTCGTCGTCGAACCGAGTTGCCATCGAAGCTTTCACGATCATTCCTGCGATTGCGGTTGGGCTTATCGATGTTCGAGAAGTACGCCGAGAAACGCTGACAGCAGCTGCTGCGTTCCGCTACGGCATTACCGATCGGTTCGAGATCGAGGCGCGCGTGCCCTATGTATGGCGCCGCGACGAAGTTCGTCAGCGCGCGCTGCTGGAGCCAACGTCGGATGATGTAATCATCGACTCAGATGGTGATGGCATCGGCGATATCGAAGCGGCCCTGCATTATCAATTGAACATGCCGGACCCGGGCAATGCATATTACATTGGTAATCTGCGGGTAAAGAGTCGTACGGGCGACGACATATTCGAGGTCGAGCGCGAGTTCGTAATGGACGACGACGTGATCGTTGGTCAGCGCCTGGCCGAACAACCAACTGGCTCTGGTTTTTGGGCACTTGAGCCCAGCTTGACATTTATTCTACCCACCGATCCAGCCGTCTTTTTCGGAAATATCGGTTATACATGGAACTTCGAGCGGGATGTCGGTGGGGACATCGGTCGGGTCGACCCTGGCGACTTTCTGAATTTGAGTTTCGGCATGGGGTTTGGCGTAAACGAAAAGACTTCGTTCAGCATGGGCTACGATCATACCGTCGTTTTCGATACGGAATATAAGGATCTTGAAGCAACGCAGAACGTTGAGTTCGACCGTGTCCACGTTGGTAATCTGTTGCTAGGTTTCAGTCACCGTTTTTCAAAGACACGAAGTCTCAACATTTCACTAGGGATAGGTGTCACAGAGGAGGCACCGGACGTCCAGCTGACCTTGAAAATGCCGCTGAAGCTGTTCTAGCCCGCGGGGCTTATCTCGGCGCATATCAATGGCGTTTTAGGGCTCACTACAACTGCTACGAGAACGAGTCGAACGGAAAGTGCGCTGGGTTTGTCGTTAAACGCCGAGGCGGGGTTTAATCGGGGTACGGCGCCTCGATCGGTTCTGCCGACCGGCCGGTAACCGTGGTGCCGATCGAGGCGGTGATCACGGCCATGATCGCCAGCCATTGCAGCAGGCTCAGCGCCTGGCCGAGAAACAGCAGGCCGGAGAGCGCGCCGAAAGCGGGTTCCAGGCTCATCAGCGTGCCGAAGGTCTGGGTCGGCAGACGTGGCAGGGCGACCATTTCCAGGGTATAGGGCAGAGCGGTCGAGAGCACCGCGACGCACAGCGCGATCAACAGCACGTGCGATTGCGTGATCGCCGGCGCGGCGTTGACCAGCCCGATGGGCGCGATCACGACCGCGGCAATGGTAATGCCCCAGACCGCGCTCTGCATGCCGTTGACTTCGCCCGCACGCTGGCCGAACAGGATATACGCCGCCCAGCAGCCGCCCGCGCCGAGCGCGCAGAGCACGCCGGTAAGGTTGATGGTGTGGTCGCTGTTGCCGTGGTCGAGCCCCAGCAGTACCGCGAGCCCGGCGATCGCGATGGCGATCCAGAGCAGGTCGAAGCGGCTCTTGGACGACCACAGCGCCACGCCCAGCGGGCCGGTGAACTCGAGCGCGACCGCAATGCCGAGCGGGATGTGGTTGATCGCCTGATAGAGCAGGAAGTTCATCGAGCCCATGGCGATGCCGTAGAGCAGCAGGTCGCGCCAGTCGCGGCGGGCCACGCGCCAGCGCCAGGGCCGGAAGATCGCCCAGAGAATGAGCGCGGCCATGATCAGGCGCAGCGAGGTCGCGGTGGCCGGACCGACGGCCGGGAACAGCGACGTGGCCAGCGACGCGCCGCCCTGGATACAGCTCATCGCGATCAGCAGCAGACCGATGGGCATCAGGCGTGCCCGCAGGGATGCGTTATACGATGTCATCGACAGCACTCGTAAGAACGCCGGCACGCAGGATGGTGGCGCGCCGGCGGGGCGGATGATGACGCATAATCGATGAATGGGCAATATATTGCACAATGACGACGAGCGGCCCAACGTGCTCGTGCACGTGGCGGGCAACGTGCACCGGCTGCGCCGGGATGCGGGGCTGAGCCAGCAGTCGCTTGCCGACGCCGCGCGCGTGAGCCGGCGCATGCTGGTGAATATCGAGAAAGGCGACGTCAACGTCAGCCTGAACACGCTCGATCGCATCGCCGAAGCGCTGGGGGTGCTGTTCCATACACTGGTACAGCCGCGGGAGACCGAGGACTCAGCGCGTATCGACGAACTGGCCTGGGCTGGCGCGCACACGGATAGCCATGCCCGGCTGCTGGCGAGCAAGCCCGCACGCAACGAAGTCGAGCTATGGGCCTGGTCGCTCGCGCCCGGCGAGCGCTACGAATCGCCGGCCGACCCGGCCGGCTGGCAGGAAATGCTGGTGGTCACGGCGGGCACGCTCACGCTGATGCTAGAGAACCAGTCGCGAACGATCGCCGCCGGCGATTTTCACGTGTTTTCCAGCGATCGCGAGCACGTCTACGCCAACGAAACGGATACGCGGCTGACCTTCATCCGTAACGTTATCTACTAGTCTTGCCGGCCGTGGTGGTTGTGGCGTGGCAATTCGGCACGACTTGCTACAGTAGCTGTCCGGATCGCGCTGCGACGGCCGACGTGCCGCGACGCGCCCGATCCGGTTTCCGTTCGACAAGACAGGGGGTTCGAAATGAGGCATATCGCCTTGCGTATGGCAGCCGCGGCACTGGCGCTGCTCGTAGTCACCGGTCCGGCCATGGCGGCCGATGAGCCGATCACGATCTATACCGACAACTATGCTGCCGACGAGGCCATGAGCCGCGTGGCCCGCGATCTTATCGAGCAGCATTTCGATACGCCGGTGGAACTCAAGCCGGTGTCGGTGGGCGTGTCGTTCGTCGGGACCGCGCGCGATGAGCGCAGCATGTTTCTGGCCGCCTGGCTGCCGGCCACGCACGGCGAGTACATGGCCCGCGTGGAGGACGACGTGGTCAATCTGGGCACCATCTATACCGGCGCGAAGCTGGGCTGGGTGGTGCCGGACTATGTGCCGGCCGACCAGCTGGGCAGTATCGAAGACCTGAAAAAGCCCCAGGTCGCCGAGCGGCTGAACGGCCGCATCCAGGGTATCAGTGCCGGTGCCGGCCTGATGCAGCTATCGAACAAGGCCGTCGAGGAGTACGCGCTCGACGATTATCGTCTGATCACCGCCAGCGGCCCGGCGATGACGGCTGCGCTCAAGCGTGCGATCGAGAACGAGGAATGGATCGTGGTGACCGGCTGGAGCCCGCACTGGAAATGGGAGCGCTTCGACCTGCGCTATCTCGACGACCCGAAAGGCACGCTCGGCGGCGCAGAGCACGTCGACGCCATCGCAAGCCCCGCGCTGGTCGAGTCCGAACCCGAAATCACCGATTTCATCCGTCGGATGACGTTCGAGCTCGACCAGATCAACCCCATGCTCGCCGAGGCCGAACGCACGTCCTACGACGAAGCGGCCGAGACGTTCATCAAGGAACATCCGGACCTGATCGAGAGCTGGCTCGAAGGCGAGTGAGCGCACGCCGGCCGCGCGGACGCGCTGCGTGGCCGGTATCCCGACCCGAGGCGTCAGCGCGTGTTACGTCAAACGGCTAGCGCAATAGCTGGCCGCCATCGACGGTCAGCGTCTGGCCGGTGATCCACGACGCCAGCGGCGAGGCGAGAAAGACCGCCGTATGGGCGATTTCTTCCGGCGTGCCGAAACGCCCGAACGGGATGCTGGCGAGCGTCGCGTCATAGACCGCCGGATTGTTTGCCTTGCGTTGCTGCCAGAGCCCGCCGGGGAAATCGATGGAGCCGGGCGCGATGGCGTTCACGCGGATGCGCTCGCCGGCCATCTCCGAAGCCTGCGACTGGGTGTACTGGATCAGCGCGGCCTTGATCGCGCCATAGGCCGCGGTGCGGGCGGATGCCGCCTGGCCGGCGATCGACGCGATATGGATGACGCTCGCCTGTTCGCTCTGCGCCAGCCACGGCCGCGCGGTGCGCGTGGCGCGGATGGTGCCGAGCAGGTCGACGTCGATGCTTTTCTGCCAGCCTTCCTCGCTGTCGCCGGGCCCGAAGCCGGAGGCGTTGTTGACGAGGATGTCGATCCCGCCGAGCGCGGCGGCGGCTTCGTTCACATAGGCTTCGATGGCTGTCGCATCGGCCACGTCGCAGACGGCTGCATGCACGGTCGTGCCGTGCGTGGCCAATTGGTCGTGCGCGGCCTGCAGCGTGTCGGCGCCACGCCCGCAGATCGACACATGCACGCCTTCGGCGGCGAGCGCGTTGGCGATGGCCAGGCCGATACCGCGGCTGCCGCCGGTAATCACGGCCCGTCGGCCGGCAAGAAGAGTGTCCACGATGATCGGCTCCTGCGCTGAATATTGACTGCGGCGACCGCGGTTTACGGATCGGTGTCGCCGCTCTGGCCGCTACGTTAGCGCATCGCGGCGAAGCCGGTGCATGGCCGCGGCGGCCGACACGGCCGCCGTGGTCAGCGTGCCGCCTGGGGCATCGCGTAGCGGCGCTGCGACGTGCCCGCCTTCACCACCTGGCCGGGCACCTCGTGACCGACGACAGTCGGCAGGGTTTCGGCCACGCGCAGCAGGCCGTCGAGATCGACGCCCGTATCCACGCCCATCTGCTCGAACATGTGCACGAGGTCTTCGGTGCAGACGTTGCCGGTCGCCCCGGGTGCGAAGGGACAGCCGCCGAGGCCGCCGAGCGCGGCGTCAAAGCGCATCACCCCCACCTGATGGGCAGCGAGCGCGTTGGCCAGCCCCATGCCGCGGGTGTTGTGCAGATGCACGGTGAGCGACAGCTTCGGCTGCCGGCTGAGCACGGCCTCGCAGAGCGCAGCGACCTGGCGCGGGTTGGCCATGCCGGTGGTATCGCATAGCGAGATGCCCTGGATGCCGATCGCGGCCAGGCGCGCCACGATTTCGAGTACCCGCTCGGGGCGCACTTCGCCCTCGAACGGGCAGCCGAAAGCGGTCGAGATCGAGGCGTTCAGGAACGCGCCGCTCCCGTCGGAGAGATCGGCCATGCGCGCGAAGCGTTCCAGCGACTGGTCGGCCGTCATGCGCAGGTTGGCGCGGCCGTGGCTGTCGCTGGCGGACATCACGAAGTTGAGTTCGTCGGTGCCGCAAGCCAGGGCACGTTCCACGCCTTTTTCGTTGGGAATCAGCGCGACGTAATCGACGCCGGGCTGGCGCCGGATGCCGGCCATCACCTCGCCCGCGTCGGCGAGATTGGGGATCGCCCTGGGCGATGTAAAAGAGGTGGTTTCGATCTTGGCGAAACCCAGCGGCGAGAGGTCGTCGATGAGCGTGATCTTGTCCGCCGTGGGCACGAAATCGCGCTCGATCTGGAAGCCGTCGCGCGGGGCGACCTCGTTGATGAAAACCCGTGCGCTCATGATGCGCCTCCCCTGCGGTCGTCTTCGTAGAGTACCCCGGCCTCGCGCAGCCGGGCCTGGGTGTCGCGATCGATGCCCAGCTCGTCGAGCACGTCCTGGGTATGCGCGCCAAGCCGCGGTCCGCCGCCGCCGATCCGTCCTGGCGTGCGTGATAGCCGCGGCAGTACGGCCGGCACTTTCAGGTCGTCGCCGTCGTCGGTGGTGATGGTCTGGAGCATCTGGCGGGCCGCGTAGTGCGGGTCCTCGACGATGTCCTTGGCGTTGTAGGGCCGGCCGCAGGGCACGCGCGCGGCTTCCAGCGTTTCCAGAACGGCTTCACGCTCGCGTTCGCGGGTCCAGTCGTTGATCGCGCCATCGATACGCGCGGCCTGCTGGCTGCGGCCGTCGTTGTGTTCGAGATCGGGATCGTCGGCGAGATCGTCGCGGCCGATGGCCTGCATGAGGCGCTTGAAGATCGAATCCCCGTTGCCGGCGATTAGCACTTCCGTGCCATCTGCGCAGCGGTACGCATTCGACGGCGTGATGCCGGGCAGGGCGCTGCCGCTGGGCTCACGGATGACGCCGGCGCCGTCGTACTCGGGAATCAGCGATTCCATCATCGCGAACACGGATTCGTAGAGCGCGACGTCAATGTACTGACCCTGGCCGCTTTGCCGGCGTTCCTGCAGGGCGAGCAGGGCACCGATCACGCCATAGAGCGCCGACAGCGAATCGCCGATGGAAATACCCACGCGCACCGAGGACTCGCCGGGATGGCCGGACAGATAGCGCAGCCCGCCCATCGCCTCGCCGATCACGCCGAAGCCGGGCAAGTCGCGATACGGCCCGGTCTGGCCGTAGCCCGAGATGCGCACCATGATCAGCGTGGGGTTGATGGCAGACAGTGCGTCCCAGCCCAGGCCCCACTTCTCCAGCCGGCCGGGGCTGAAGTTCTCGACCACGATGTCGGCCTCGGCGACCAGGCGCTTGACGATGTCCTGGCCTTCCTCGGATTTCAGATCGAGCGAGACCGAGCGCTTGTTGCGCGTCTGCACATGCCACCACAGCGATGTGTCGCCGCGCATCACGCGCCAGCGGCGCAGCGGGTCGCCGGTGCCCGGCGGTTCGATCTTGATCACGTCGGCGCCGAATTCGCCCAGCAGTTTGGTGGCGAAGGGGCCGGCGATGAGCTGGCCGAGTTCCAGTACCTTCAGCCCTTCGAGGGCCATCGGCTGGGGGGCGCGGGTGGTAGAGTCGGCACGGGTCATGGTCTCGATCCTGAATGGCGGGCCGTGGAATAGTTCGACGTCGAGCCTAGGCAGCTGCCGAGCGCGCGACAATCATCGAATTGCGCATTCAGGTTTCGCGGTTGGCGTAGGCGCCGTTCAGGTTGGCGGACCGTGTGCGGTGTCCCGGATGAGGTGATCGACCATTTCGCGGGCGATCACGGACAGTGCGTCGTAGTCGCGTACGCCGAGATGAAGCATGCGTTGTGCCCAGGCGTCGGTGAGCTCGACCGCTGTCAGCGGCAGGCCGCTGAGATGCGTCACGGCCTTTACCGGCAGCACGCCCACGCCCATGTCGTGGGCGATCATGCGGCAGATGCCCTCGAAACTGCGCACCTGAATTCGCATGCGCAGCGGTGTGCCGCTCTCCCGCGCGGCCTTGGCCACCAGCCCGTACAGCGAGGCATCGTGCTGCAGGCCGATGAAATCGTAGTCCAGCGCCTCGATCAGCGATACACGTTCGCGTGCGGCGAGCGCGTGATCGTTGGGCACGACCAGCACCAGCCGGTCCTCGCGGTAGTCGAAGACCTGCAGCCCCTCGACGGTCGGCGTATTGGCGAAAATGCCGATATCCGTGAGGCCTTCGCGCACCGCGTGGATGGCCTCGGTGCTGACATGCTCTTGCAGGTCGATCTTGATTTCCGGGTGTTCGCGCGCGAACAGCGCCAGGTCCTCGGGCAGGAATTCGATGATGGCGGACGTGTTGGCATGGATACGCACATGACCGCGCACCCCGCGGCTGTATTCGCTCAGCTCGGCTTGCAGACTGTCCATATCGGCAAGCACCGTGCGCGCGTGGTGTAGCAGCGCGTCGCCGGCGGGCGTGAGTTCGACCCCGCGTGGCCGGCGATAGAGCAGCGTGGTATCCAGTTGGGCCTCGAGATCGCGCACGCGCTTGCTCACCGCGGCCAGTGCCATGTGCTCGCGCGTTGCCGCGCCGGTGAGGCTGGCCGCGTCGGCGATGGACACGAACAGCCGCAGGCTGACCAGATCGAGACGCTTCATCGACACCGTGCGGCGCCCGAGGTTTCGTGTTTCACGAAGTCACCCTTTCAGATTGCTTGATTGTCGCCCGGCGTCGGCGCCGGTCATGCTGCGCACGCGGGGCGACGGCACAAGCATGACAGCGCGACCGATGCAACAGGTCAAGCCGCACCCGCATGGCGCGCCGCGGGCACGAGCGCGCCGTGCCGACGTCGAAGCAGGAGGAGCAACGTGAAACGCAAGTCGAAAGAGCCGGTGAAAAGCCCGCTCGTCTGGATCGTTTTCGTCGTGGTGTTTGCCGCGATCAATCCCTGGTATTTCCCGGCCGGTTCGTTCGAGCCGCTGATCTGGGGCGTGCCGTACTGGGCCTGGATCATTCTCGCCGCGTCGCTCGCGCTGTCGGTGTTCGTGACCTGGGTCGTGTGCTGCCAGTGGGACATGGGCGCCGATGACGACATCGGTGACGACCGTGGCCAATACCATGGCCAAGATCGCGGCCAAGACCATGGGGAGGGCTGATCGATGGAGTCTGTAGAACTCGCATTCGGCGGCACTTCCGGCATCGTGGTCCTGCTGGCCTACGGCGGGCTCATGCTCGCGGTCGGCCTGATCACGTTCCTGCGCAACCGCAATATCCACGAAAGCCTGGACGAGTATTATCTCGGTGGCCGCGGGTTGGGCGTGATGGTGCTGTTCTTCACCTTCTTCGCGACCCAGTATTCCGGCAATACCGTGGTCGGTTATCCGCCCACGGCGTATCGCATCGGCTATCAGTATCTGGTGTCGGTGCCGTTCTTCATCATGATCATCGCGGTGTATCTGTTCTTTGCGCCGCGGCTGTACGCCATGGGGCGGCGTTTTTCGCTGCTCACGCCGGTGGACTGGATCGATATCCGCTTCAAGTCCAAGGCGGTCACGATTCTAGCCGCCACGCTCATGCTCTATGCCCTGGGCAACTACCTGCTCGAGCAGTTCGTAGCTATCGGCCAGGGTGTATCGGGGCTGACTGGCGGTACCATCCCGTATCAGGTCGGAGTCGTGTTTTTTATCGTGATCATGGTCGCCTACAGCTGGCTGGGCGGTATGCGTTCGGTGGCCTATACCGACACGATCCAGGGTATCGCCTTGTTGTTCGGCGTATTCATGCTGCTGATCGGTTCGCTGATCTATTTCGGCGGCCCGTCCGCTGCGGCCGAAGTGATGCGCAGCGAGGCACCCGAGAAACTCGGCGCGCCGGATGGCGGCGGCGTGGCGCACTGGTTCAGCCTGCTGGCCATCGTGGGTATTGGCGCGGCGGTCTATCCGCATGCGGTGCAACGCATTTTCTCGGCGCGCAGCGAGGCCACGCTCAAGCGCTCGTTCATCCGCATGGCCTATATGCCGTTCATCACCGCGGGCGTCGTGTTTCTGGTGGGCATCATCGGCATCGCGGCCTTTCCGGGGCTGACCACGGGTGAGTCCGAACAGCTGGTCGGGCGCATCGCCAACGCGCTGGCGCTGGAAAACCCGCTGTTCTACTGGGCCATGATCCTGCTGTTCGGCGGCGTGATCGCGGCGATCGTGTCGACGGCCGACTCGGTACTGCTGACGTTCTCGTCGATCGTGTCGAACGATCTGTACGGGCGTTTCATCGACCCGCAGGCACAGGAGCACCGCAAGATCCTGGTCGGCAAGCTGATCGGGCTGGTCGCGGTGGTGGTGCTGGTGATCATTGCCTGGTATCCGCCGTCCACGCTGTACCAGATCTTCGTGCTCAAGTTCGAGCTGCTCATTCAGGCCGCGCCGGCGCTCGTGCTGGGGCTGTACTGGACGCGTCTGAACAGCCGTGCGGTGTTCATCGGCATGCTCGCCGGCACGCTGCTGGCGTCGACCATGACGTTCTCGGGCTGGAAACCGCTCGGCGTGTTCAGCGGGCTGTGGGGCCTGTCGCTCAATGTCGCCGTGTGCGTGATCGGCAGCCTGCTGCTGGGTGTCACCCGCGAGGCGCGTGCGCACGCCGTCGAGGTGATCGGCGAGTACTAGCGGCGGGATATGTCATGGGCTGTGTCGCCGGTCCGCCGGCGGCACAGCCGTGATGCTAGGCGGCCGAGACCACGCGATTGCGGCCTTTCTGCTTGGCGCGGTAGAGCGCCTCGTCGGCCGCCTGCATGAGCGCGTCGGGGGTGTCGTAGCGGCGCGGGCCCAGCGGATAGGAGGCGATACCGGCCGATAGTGTGACCTTGAGCAGCTCGCCGTTCTCCAGTGGGTGTTCGAGCGCCTCGACCCCGGTGCGGATACGGTCCAGGATCTTCTGGGCGGCCTTCGGGCCGATCGCCGGCAGCAGCAGCACGAACTCCTCGCCGCCGTAGCGGGCGAACAGGTCGTCCTGGCGCAACTGGCGCTGGATCCGGTTGGCGACGTTGACGAGGATCTCGTCGCCGATGGGATGGCCGTGCCGATCGTTGATCGCCTTGAAGTGGTCGAGATCGAGATAGGCCAGGCTGAGTTCGTGCCCGGCCGTGACGGCCTGGGTGAAGCGCTCGGCGAAACTCTCGTCGAAGTGCCGGCGGTTGAATATGCCGGTCAGGGCGTCCTGTCGTGCGATGTGGTCGAGGCGGTTCGCCTGCTTCTTGAATTCCTGTTCGCGCTCCTGCAGCTCGGTGGCCGAGCGCAGCAGCTGCAGGTTGCGGGTGGCCAGCAGTTCGCGGGCCTGGTCGGTGAGGCCCAGCGCCTGGGTGGCCGAGAGCACGGTCATCTCGAACAGCGACTCGACCTCGGGCAGTTCTTCGGCCATCTGGCTGAGAACCTCGCTCAGCTGTTCGGGCGACATGTCGAGGAAATCGCGGGCCGCGCGTACGGCGTCGGCGGTAGCTTTTTGCTGATCCTCGGCGAGATAGATCTCGGCGATCCGGCCGGATACCGCGACACAGCCGATGAACGTATGCAGATCGTCCGGCGCGTCGACGTCGCGCAGATCATGGCTGCCGCGGGTGGCGAGCGTCAGGTACTCGGGCAGGCCCCATTCCTTCATCAGCCATTCGCCGGCCTCGCAGTGGTCGACGTCAATGGCCGCGCGCTCGCGCGCCGGAAACGACTCGTGGTCGCCGACATGCGGTTTGAGCACGCCATATTCCTTGGGCATCGCCGAGTCGAGGGCGAGCATGCCGAGGTCCTGCAACAGGCCGGCGAGAAACAGTTCTTCCTTGACGAAGATGCCGTGGGCGTTGCCCAGCAGCCGGGCGGCCAGTGCCGACAGCAGTGCGCGCCGCCAGTAGCGGTCCAGGTCGATGCCGGACTCGCGGATATCGCGCAGGCAGGTCCCCAGTGAAAAGCTCAGCGCCACGCTCACCGTGGCATTGAGGCCAAGCACGGTCACCGCCTGGTGGAGATTGCGCGCCTGGCGCCCGCGCATGTAGAGCGGCGAATTGGCCACGCGCAGCGTCTTGGTGGCCAGCGCGGGGTCGTTCGACAGCAGTTGGGCGACCTCGCGTAGATCGATATCGGGGTCGCGACCGATCTCGATGATGCGCAGTGCCACGCTGGAGATCGTCGGTAGCGTGGGGCAGAGGCGGAGCTGATTCTGAATCGTCTTGTTCATTGGATTTAGTCTGTCGAGCAGGCACCTCGTGGACGAGACTGCCCCGCATGGGCGCGGACATCCGTCCGCTCAAAACAACTCCGTCACGGCATGTCGGGACGCCCCTGGTGGATACGGGCTGCGAGGCGGGCGATCTAGCCACGCCGGCTGCACGAATCGACGAGAAGGTTTCCCTGCTTCGGTACTCATCGGCCGAGCGGGCCGATCTTTTAGGGTGGCGCTGAATAACGGCGCGCCACCCGTGTTGGGATTGGGTGCCGCCATGCGCCGCGAGCCCGCGACCGGCTTGGCGACACGGGCGTATCTGAAGATGTGGGGCCGGTGCCGCGACGCCCGCGACGGCGTGCGCGGTGGGATACGTCAGCGCTCGCGCAGCGCCTCGAAGACCGCCCGATGCGCCGGCAACGCCAGACCGAGCGGCGCCGCGGCGCGCAGCAGCCATCCGTTGATGGCTTCGATCTCGGTGGGGGCGCCGCGCTGTACGTCGGCCCGCATCGAGGATGTGTTGCCGGCCGTGGCGCGTGCGACGACTGTGACCGCAGCGAGCGAGTCGCCCGGCCAGCTTTCGTCCAGTGCGCCGAGCACGCGGTCGGCCTCGGCGACGAGATCGCGCATGCGTGCATGCAACGCCGCGTCCTCGATCAGCGCGCCGTTGGGGACGTCGTGCAACGCCGTCAACGGATTGATCGCTGCATTCGCGACCAGCTTCTGCCACTGACGACGGCGAATCGAAGCGCTCCATTCCAGGTTGGGCCAATGGGCGCGCAGGCCATCGAACCAGTCTGGCGCGGCGCCGTCGTCGCCGAACCAGGTCGTGTTTTCCGCGACCACGTCATGATGCGCGCGCGTGCCTTTCACCGCGCTGGTGGTAACGGCGTCGATCAGGCGGGCGCCGCTGGGCAGCAGGCCGTCGAGGCTGCCGATACCGTTTTGAAGCCGTACGGCCGTCACCGTCGCGGCCAGCGGCAACGGCGCGAGCGCCGCCCGCGTGTAGGGCGTCTTGCAGGCGACCAGCAGATGCGAAATCGGTTGCTCGATCGACGTCGGGGTCACGGTCGGGAGTGTCAGCCGTTGCGAGCGCCGGCCGTCGGCAAACGCCAGCGTGGTTTCGATCGGCCCGACGGCATGCGGGCGCACGACGGTGACGCCGTGGCCGGCCGCCTGGACATAGGCCGCGGCCAGCGTGCCGATATGCCCGGCGCCGACTAGGTGCCAGTGGGGCGGCGCGGCGGATGACGCGGCAGTCGACAAGAGGCGGTCGCTAACGGCCGATCGCCGCGTTCACCACCGCGGCGATGCGATCCGGGCTGAAGCGCAGCATCTGCTTGAGCGCTGCGGTGCGAAAGCCGACGGTGTAGTGCAGCCGCGGCCGGCGCGCGGTGGCAGCGCGCATGATCACGCGTGCGACGTCGTCTGGCGTGAGTTGCACGCCCAGGCGGCGCAGCGCGGGCACCTCGGTCATCTTGTCGACCATCGCGGTGCGCACGAACAACGGCATCACATCGCAGACCTGCACGCCGGCCGGCGCCCACTCCACGCGCAGCGCCTCGGTCAGCCCGCGGACCGCGAACTTGCTCGCCGAATAACTGGCGAGATAGGGCTGGCCGAACAGCGCCGAGGCCGACGACAGGTTGATCACGCGCCCGCCGCTGGCGGTCAGGGCGGCCCGGGCGGCATGGCAGCCGTTCATCGTGCCGGTGACGTTGACCTCCACCAGCCGCCGGTGCGCCTCGGCGTCCTGGGCCTCGAAAGCGCCGTCGACCAGCACGCCGGCGTTGTTGAGCAGCACATCGAGTCCGCCGGCGGCGGACTCGAATCGGGCGATTGCGGACCGCCACTGATCGTGATCGGTCACGTCCAGACGCCCGGCACAAGCGCGCTCGGGGCCGGCGGCGTCGGCCCAGGCCCGCACGCCGATTTCGTCCACGTCGAAGGCGCCGACGAACCAGCCCGCGTCCAGAAACGCCTGCGCCGTGGCCCGGCCGATGCCGGCGGCGGCGCCGGTGATCAGTATTCGCTTGTGTTCAGCCATGCCCTTTTCGATCCCGCGGGTGCGATACGCGATGCTACTCGAAAGCGGGCGATGGATCGTGCCACCGGTGTATCACGGATTGTCCGGCGCGCTGTTGAGCGCGGAGAATCGGCCCAACGATTTGTCGAATGCCGGAGTCCACATGAGCGCACAGCAGGCGATTGTCACGGCGCTGCTCGACACCCACGGGCGCACGTTCGCGCGCGAACTGGGCGTACGTATTGAGCGCAACACGCCGTCGCCGTTGTTCCGGCTGCTGTGTCTGGCCATGCTCACCAGCGCGCCGGTGCAGGCGAATATCGCCATGCAGGCGGCGCGAGCGCTCGCCCGAGCCGGCTGGACGACGCCGCACAAGCTGGCAGAAAGCGATTGGTCCGAGCGGGTGCAGGTGCTCAACCGCGCCGGCTATGCCCGGGTGGACGAAAAGACGGCAACGCAGCTCGTGGCTTTCAACGACCACCTGCGTGACGAATACGCGGGGGATCTGCGTCGGCTGCGGCGCGCTGCCGACGGCGACCCACGGCAGGCGATCGCGCGTCTCAAGGCATTCAAGGGCATCGGCGATGTCGGGGCCGGTATCTTCCTGCGCGAAGTCCAGGCCGCCTGGCCGGAATTTCATCCCTTCATCGACAAGGCAACGGCGAAGGCGGCCGGTCAGCTCGATCTGCCGACCACCGCCGACGGTCTGGCGGCGCTGGTCGAGCGCGGTACGTTCGCACGGTTCGTGGCGGCGCTGGTGCGTACACAGCTCGCGGGCGACTTCGCCGCGATTCGCGGAGCCGCGCGCTGAAGCCGCGACGACGATCGCTCAGATGCGCGCGAGCAGCGCCTGTTTCTTGGCCGCGAACTCTTCGTCGGTGAGCAGGCCGCGTTCATGCAGATCGCCGAGGCGTTCGATGGCGTCGAACAAGGCGTCGCTCGATGCGGCCCGGGGCGCGCTCTCCGGCGGGAATTCGGGGGGTGATTCGCTGGCGCCCCGGCTGCTGCTGCTTGGTGAAACCTGTGGCAGCTGCCCGAGATCGACCGCGCCGTGCTGGCTGTCGAATCGCACCGCGGAATGGCCGCCGGACTGCTGCTGGGATACCCCTTGAATACGGTGATCGCCGGTGTCGTGCACGCTGACCGTCTCGCCGCGACGCACGGCCAGGCGCCGCGCGTCGGCGAAATAGGCGTAATACAGATCGTTCTGCTGGCCGGTGGCGGTGGGCTGGCCGAGCGTGCCCGGCCACCAGTGATCCGGTGTGGACGTGGCCCAGGCCATACCGGGTGCCAGACGCACCTGGCCCGAGAGCGTGTTGCACAGCGCATCCACGCGGGCCTTGAGCTCATGATTGAACGCATCGCCAAGCATCAGCAGGCCGCCGCGCATCCATTGGCCGGGGCCGCCGAACTCGGGGTGATCGAAGGCCGCCATGCTGCCGTGACCCCGCGCGACGGCGTCGGCCATGTGGCGTACCGCCGCCTCGCTGAAGCCGTGGCGCTGGGCCAGCGTGCGTATGACCGCTGCGTCGGCATCGGTGGAAACAGACATGGCGCAAACCTCGGGAATTGAGTTGCGACGAGTCTATGCAGCGGGGGCACCCCCTCGGTATCCGGACGAATGCTTACATCGAAAGTTGGCCGGCAGGGTCAGCGCGTGGCGTTGCCGCCGAGAAAATCGTGGATCAGCGCGGCCACTTCGCGCGGGCGCTCTTCCTGGACGAAATGGGCGGCATCGAGCGCCTCGAGCCGGATGTCGTCGAACACATCGTCGAGATGCCGGGTGAACGCCGGGATGATCACCGGGTCGTGGCGGCCATAGATATACAGCCCCGGCATGGCGAAACGGGTGCCGGCGATCTCGGCCCAGCGTGCCGTGTCGGCCTTGTAGCAGCGGTAGTAGGCGGCGCCGGTCGCGGGCGTGTGCTCGATGGCATAGCAGCGCACATACTCGTCGAAGGCTGCGTCGGGAAAGCCCTCGCGGCTCCAGGTCCGCAGGAAGTGACCGAGCCAGGCGGCCTCGTTGCCGGGAATCATCGCTTCCGGCAGGTTCGGGGCGGCCTGGAAGAACTGGTACCAGAAGGACTGCGCGCCGTGCTGGCGCAATACGTCCTGGGCGGCCTGGTTGCCGCGCGCGTTGGGCAGTACATGGATATTGAGCAACACCAGGCGCTGTACGCGTTCGGGCGCTGCGAGCGCCATCTCCTGCGCGGTGGCGCCGCCCCAATCGTGGCCGACCAGCGCGAAGGTCTCGATGCCTAGTTCGTCGAGCAGGCCGAGCATGTCGGCGGCCAGCGCCTGCTTGGTGTAGGCGCTGTTGTCGAGGGTGCGTTCGGAGTCACCGAGACCGCGCAGATCCGGCATGATCAGGCGATAGTCGTCGGGCAATGCGTCGGCCACGCCCTGCCAGCAGTAGCTGCTTTCCGGCCAGCCGTGCAGCAGCACGACCGGCGTGCCGTCGGTCGGGCCGCGCAGGCGCACGTGGAATGCGCCGCGTTGCGTGGTGATCGTGCGGTTGTCGGTCGTGGTCATGGCGCGGTTCCGGCTTATGTGACGATAGCCAGCCTACCCGAGCCCAACGGGCTGCGGGGGGCGATTCGGCTGTTTATTCATAGCGCTGGCCATTGTGGCGCAGCCAGCCGCCGGCATGACGCCCGTTGGGGTCGTGGTGGGTCCAGTGCACCACGCCGCCTTCGGGGTTCCATTCGTACACGCCCTTGAAGTGCACGGTATCGCCGCGCTTCAGCGCCGGAATACGCGGGGCGAGTTCGATATTGTGGGCGACCAGCACGGTATGCCCATCAGCGAGTCGCAGGATGAAACGCTGATGCCGGCTGCCGCGGGTATCGTCAGGCAATACGGCCGCGACCTCGCCCTGGCCGCGCACGGCGCGGTTTTCGGCCTTGTCGCGAAACGCCGTGCCGAGGGCGTCGTCGCCACGGGCCGCTTGCGTGCTCGGCGGCGCATCCAGAACCGGCGCGAGGCGTTCGGCGCCCAGGCCCAGCGCGATCACGAGCGCGATCAGGAGTCCGTATTTCTTCATCGGCGTTCGCGGGTTAGCGGGCGTCGCCCGTTACTCTAGCCGCGGATGGCGCGGCTGTCCGCGGTCAAGAGCCGGTGCGCGCGGTCGATACCCGTAACAGTCGGGCGCGCCGTGGGTGGCGATGCCTCGCCGCCCGTGCCGAACCACATGCCAAAGCGATCGATGCCGAAACCGCGCCATGTCAGCTCGCCGATGCCGCCACGCCTGATCGTCCAGGCCGTGCTGGCCGCGCTCCTGTGCCTGTGTGTGACCGCGGCCAGCCACGCCGCGCAGTTTCATGTGGCCCCGCACGGCAGCAACGCCGCGGCCGGCACGCGCGATGCGCCGTGGCGGACCATCGACTTCGCCCTGGCCCGGGCCCATGCCGGCGACACCGTCTTTTTGCACGCCGGCCGCTATGCCGAGAAAGTTCGGTTTCCGCGTTCCGGCTCGCGGCGCAATGGCTTCATCACGCTGCGCAACGTGCCCGGCGAGCGGGCGGTGATCGACGGCAGCGGCCTGCGCGTGGCGGGTGGCGAGCAGGGCCTCGTGACCATCGCCGATCGCAGCTATATCCGTCTTCAGGGGCTGACCATCACCAGGTTTCGCTCCGATGACGAATCGGTACCGATGGGCGTGTTCGTCACCGGGGCAGGGCGCCATATCCAGCTGCTCGACAACCGCATCACCGCCATCGAAACGCATCAGCCGGGCTGCGAGGGCAACGCGCTGGGCATCGCGGTCTATGGTCGTCGCGCGCCCGAGGCACTGTCGGAGATCCGTATTCGCGGCAACGAGGTCGCGCATCTGAAGACCGGCTGCAGCGAATCGGTATCGATCAACGGCAATGTCGACGACTTCGAGATCGCGCACAACCATATCCACGACAACAACAATATCGGTATCGACGTGATCGGCCACGAAGGCATGGCGCCGGACCCGCGTTTCGATGTCGCCCGCAACGGCGTGATCGTGTCCAACACCGTCCACGGCATCACTTCCAGCGCCAACAGCGCCTATCCGGACGGCGAAATGGCCGCGGGGGGCATCTATGTGGACGGCGGCCGCGACGTGATCATCGAACGCAACCGCGTGTTCGACAACGATATTGGCATCGAACTCGCCAGCGAGCATGGCGGCAAGGCCACCCGCAACGTGCTCGTGCGCAACAACCTGATCTACCACAACCGCTCGATGGGCTTGGCGATCGGCGGTTATGCGCCGGACGTGGGCGGCGCCGAGGGTTGCCGGATCGTGCACAACACCTTCTATCACAACGATACGGCCCGGAGCTGGGGCGGCGAGGTGGTAATCCAGCACAACGCGCGCGACAACCGGTTCCACAACAACATCGTCTACGCCAACGAGCAGGCGGTGTTCATCAATTATTACGTCGAATCCACCGCGCGGCCGCTGGCCAGCGACCATAACCTGTTCTATGTCGAGCGCGGCCGGTCTGCCGGCCAGTGGCAGTGGCGCGGCGAGCATTTCCAGGGCATGGCGGGCTATGTGCGGGCAACCGGCAACGACCGGCATTCGCGGTTTGCCGACCCCCGCTTCGTGGCGGCGCGCGCGGTGCAGGATTTCCGGCTCGGCCACCGCTCGGCGGCCATCGACGCCGGCCTGAATATCGGCGACTCCGCCTTCGGCGATCTCGATTTCGAGGGCCGACCGCGCCTGAACGGTGGCGCGGTGGACGTGGGTGCCTACGAATACGACTGAGCCGGCAGTCGATCCTGGTGGCGCCGCGCGAAACCGATACGAAAGACCGCATAGCTCACGAACCAGCACAGGCCCGCGCTGACCATATCGTGTGACAGGAAATGTGCGCCGCGCAGCTCCTGTGCGAGACCGTAGGTAATACCGACCACGATACCGGGCACCAGCCACCAGATCGCCCGGCCCAGCGGGTATTGGCGCGCGAAGAAGAACAGCGCGAACAGGCAGTAGCCGCCGGCGGCATGCCCGGCCGGAAAACAGCCGCCGACTTCGCCGGGATGCAGCGCATAGACTGCCGCGCCGGCCACATCTCCGCCGTAACGCGACAGATCCCAGGGGCAGGGTAGTGCGAGTAGATGCTTGCCCAGCGACACCAGCAGCAGGCTCGTGATCACTGCAATGCGCAGGCAGACGAGCCCGCGCCGACAGGGGCGCAGCCGCTGGCTCCAGCTGCTTACCGCGGTCAGCGCAAGCAGGCCCACGCCCCAGGCGATGGAGAAGCGCTGGCCGTATTCGTGCAGCACCCGGGAGGTCAGCCAGGCATAGCGCAAGTTCCAGTCGCCGCCTTCCAGCCGGAACAGCACGTCGGCCCAGTAGCGATCAAAATCCAGTCCTTGGCTGACGAGCAGGCCTAGCACCAGTGCCAGCAATGGGCAGACGAACAAGGCGTCGTCCTGCCATGGTCGCGGCGCCCACGTGGGATGAGCGGTGGCCGTTCGACGGCCAATGCAGCCGGGCTTTGACATGGCAACGAATCCTGGGACCGAATGACCGGCCCAGCCTGCTCCCGAGCGCGTGCGGGAAACGTGGGTATGCCGTCCCCACGGCGTCCGAAAGCGCCTGAGTGATCGGCATCGCTGCAGAACTCGCGAACAAACGAAAAACAAACGCAATGCGAACGGCTGCGCGATCCCGTGTGTCGATAATTCGGGGCAATGTGACAGCAAAGCGTTCCGGGCGTTGTCGGCCGGTACGCACGAGGATCTAAGCGTTTGCCCAATCGCGACAGACTTACGCCGCCGTCTCTGGCCGTGGTCATCCCCTTCTATAACGAGCAGGACAGCATTGCCGCGCTGCTCGCCGAGGTCGATCGCGCGCTCGCCGGGCAGATCGAATACGAGCTCATCGCCGTGGATGACGGCTCGACCGACGATACGGCGGCCGTGCTGTCACTTGCCGCCGGGCGGGTCGCCGCGCTGCGTGTTGTGCGCCTGCCGCAGAACTGCGGCCAGAGCGCGGCGCTGGCCAACGGCATCCATGCCGCACGCGCGCCCTTGATCGCGACCCTTGACGGCGATGGCCAGAATCCGCCAGCCGATATCGCCCGCTTGGTCGACGCCTATCGAGAGCAGGCACAGGGCGCGCGTTGTCTCGTGGTCGGCTGGCGCCGGAAACGCCACGACAGCGCCCTGCGACGGCTGTCGTCACGGCTGGCCAACGGGTTGCGCGGCGCGGTGCTCGGCGATGGCTGCCCGGATACGGGCTGTGGTCTCAAGGTCTTCGCCCGTGATGATTTTCTTGCGCTGCCGTGTTTTCGGCATATGCATCGTTTTCTGCCGGCGCTGTTCGTACGCGCGGGCGCGCAGGTGATCAGCGTGCCGGTGGCACATCGGCCGCGGCGCGCGGGGCGGTCGAAATACGGCGTGGGCAACAGGCTCTGGACCGGTTTGCTGGATATGGCCGGCGTGTACTGGCTGCAGCGGCGTGCCTGCCATATCGAATATGAGGTGGATGATGTTTGACGCGCTTCAGACCCAGGACATCGTGTGGATTGGGCTGGGCCTGGCTGGACAGGCGCTGTTCTCGGCCCGGTTTCTGGTGCAGTGGATTGCGAGCGAACGCCGCAGGGAGAGCCATATTCCGGTCGCGTTCTGGTATCTGAGCATCGCCGGCGGAATCACGCTGCTCACCTACGCGATCTATCGCGCCGACCCGGTGTTCATTGTTGGCCAGAGCACGGGCGTGTTCATCTATGCGCGTAACCTATATCTCATTCGCGCGGGGCGGGCCGAATCGTCGCCGGCCGGGACATGAGCGTGGGATTTCGATTACCGGCTGGAGCCCCGGGGGCGTGGGTGGCAGTGGTCGTCATCGCGCTGCTCGCGATGGCCGTGGCCGGCCGAGGCATGGGCGAGATCCCGCTGGAAAGCCACGAAATCTATGTCGCCCAGACCGCCGAGAACATGCTCGAAAGCGGCGATTGGCTGGTGCCGCGCCTGAACGGCGAATACCGGCTTACCAAGCCGCCGCTTAGCTACTGGCTGGTGGCCGGTATGGCAACGCTCGCCGGTCAGGGCCAGGTCGGCGCGGGTATCGCACGCGCGCCCTCGGTACTGGCCGTGATGGGCGTGGCGTTGCTCGCGCTCTGGATCGGCACGCGGCTGTTCGATCGCCGCACCGCGATGCTGGCAGGTCTGCTGTGCGTGGCATGTCTGGCGGCCTTCAAGTACGGCCACAACGCGCGGCCCGACATGCTGTATGCGTTCTGGACCACGGCCGTACTCGCGGCCTGGGTCGGCGGCCGTCAGGCGAGCGTGGCCATGCAAGCGCGATGGGCCTGGGCGCTGTGGGTTCTCGTCGGACTCGCGACTCTGACCAAGGGCCCGCAGGCGCCGCTCATTCTGCTGCTCGGCCTGGGATTGCACGCGGTGCTGAGCGATGAGCGCGCGGTCGATCTCTGGCGGCGACTGCGTCCCGTGCGTGGCTTGTTGATCGTGCTCGCGCTGGTCGTGCCGTGGTATCTGCTGCTGCGCCAGGCGATTGGTAGCCAGACGCTGGGCGAATCGCAGCTGTCCGGCGCGTTGCTCACCATCGATCCGTTACGGCTATTCACGCCGTTCTATTTTCTGCGCACGCCGATGCTCTGGCTGCCGTGGGCGTTGTTGTTGCCGGCAGCGGTGCTGCTGGCCTGGCGCGATCGGCGTGGGCCGGCCGGGGTGCTCGCCTTCACGATCGTGTTCGCGATGCTGGCGTTCGCGCTCGGGCCGCAGTACCGCGAGATCTATATGCTGCCCTGGCTGGCGCCGGCGATGTTGCTACTGGCGGCAGCAGCGGTCCGGATTTCCTGGGGGTGGATCTGTGTCGCGTGCGTGACCGCGGTGGTTGGCGTGGCGCTCGCCTGGCTGATCTATGAGGCCGGGCTGGCTGCGTTGCCTGTAGCTACAGCCGGAGTCTTGCTTGTCGGTGGCGCCGAATGGGCGCTGCGGCGGCGCCAGACGCCGGCTGCTGCAGCGCTGGTGGCCGTGGCCTTCGCCCTGGGGTTGTTCCAGGGTGGCGCGGTGCCCACCCTGTGGAGCAGCGCGCGCTACGACGAGCTGACCTTCGTCCAGGCGCTGTCGCCGCGTGTCGATCCCGGTATGCCGGTGGTGGTCTGGGATATCGATGCGGCCCATTACTCTTATTATCTTGAGCGTCCGGTTAAGGGTGCCGAGGCGCTCGATGCGGTCTGCGACTGGATTGGCCGACAAACTGCGGCGACCCTGCTGATCTATCCGCGGGAGCGACGGCGCGAACTGGCCGAGTGGCTGGCGTTCATGCCGCTGCTGGCCGATAACGATTCCGAGTTCGCGGCAACGCGCCTGCCGCCGGGCACGACTTGTCGTATGCCCCGGAACGCTGGAGCCTGACGTCATGCATATCCTGATCGTGGAAGACAACGACGATCTGGCAGCCAATATCGGCGAATACTGTGAAGAGCAGGACGATATCGTCGACTATGCGAGTGACGGACTCACCGGACTGCATCTCGCGGCGGTCAATAATTACGATGTGCTTGTGCTGGATCTAAGCCTGCCCGGTCTGGACGGCCTGTCCCTGTGCGAGCGGCTGCGCCTGGATGCCGGCAACAACGTGCCGATTCTAATGCTCACGGCCCGCGACACGTTGCGCGATCGCCTGACCGGTTTCGAAACCGGCGCGGACGACTATCTGACCAAACCGTTCTCGCTGCAGGAATTGCACATGCGGCTCAAGGCGCTGGTGCGTCGGGCGGCCGGGGCGAGCGATCACCTGGTCGTCGCGGATCTGGTTTTCGACACGCGCACGCTGATCGTGCGCCGCGGCGGGCGCCGTCTGGAACTCACGCCCACCGGCATGCGCATGCTGGAACTGCTCATGCGCGCCTCGCCGGCCGTGGTGCGCACCGCCACGGTGGAGCGTGCCATTTGGGGCGACGATCCGCCCGACAGCGAAGCCGCGCTGCGCGGACATGTTCACCAGCTACGCGGCGTGATCGACAAGCCCTTTCCCGAAAAGCTGCTCAAGACCGTGCACGGTATCGGCTACAGGCTGGCGGACGACGATGCGCTCTAGAACGGGCTTTCGACTGGGTCTGCGCCCACGTTTTCTGCTCGCCACGCTTGTGCCGGTTCTGGTAGTGCTCGGCGGCATGATCTATGCCGTGTCTTCGTTTCTCGAAGTGCTCGAGCACGACATGACGCACGGCCAGCTAGCGCGCGATCTGGATCGCGCGACCGCGCTCTATCAGCGAGACCCAGAGCTGCTCGATGTGTTGCGGCCGGGCCTGCTCACCTTCGTAACGCCACGCGGCGTGACCGACGGGCTGCCGGAACACCTCAAGCCGATTCAGAATGGCCAATCGCATGAGATATGGCTGCCCGATGCCGATTACGAATACCAGGCCACGCGGCGTGATATCGGCGACCACAGTCTTTATGTCCTGCTCGACCTGACCCCGGCGGAAAGACTCGAGAAGGAGCTGATCGGCGTGGCTTGGATCGCCGGCCTCGGTGCGCTGTTTCTCGCCGTTAGCGTCGCGCTGTGGTTGTCGCATGTGGTGATGCGACCCGTGCGGCGGCTGGCCGCACGGGTATCGCATATCGTGCCGGGGCAGCAGCGGCCGGATCTGCGACCGGCCACGGGCGACCGCCAGCTCGACGTCATCGTCGAGGCCTTCGACGGTGTGCTCGACCGTTTTGATGCCTTCGTCGCCCGCGAGCAGGCGTTCACCGAGGATGCCAGCCACGAGCTGCGCACGCCGCTGGCGACCGCGATCAGCTCCATCGACCTGATCGCGGGCGACAACAGTTTGTCGACCAAGTCGCGCACGCGCCTCATGCGAGCGCGCTCGGCCACCGCGCGCATGCACGAGCTGACCGAGTCGTTGCTGCTTTTCGCACGCGAACAGACCGACGAGCAATACAGCCCGACGCCGGTGAGCCCGGTGGTGCGCGAAGCGATAGCCATGCAGCAGGCCATGTTCGCTGACACGGCCCATCGATGTCCCGAGATCGTGTTCGACGCACGCGCCGAGGTCGAGGTTCTGGCGCCGGCGAGCATGTTGCTGTCGGTGGTCAACAATTTGCTGCGCAACGCCATCGAGCATGGCGGGACGGCGCGGATCGATATCGTGCTCGACCGTGACTGTCTGACGATTCGCGACCACGGCAAGGGCATCGCGCCGGCCGCCTTGTCGCGGCTTTTCGACCGGCGCTTCCGCGGTGGCCAAAGCCAGGGCCAAGGACTGGGTCTATATCCGGTCAAGCGCATCAGCGAGCGCTTTGGCTGGGTGGTCGACGTCAGCAGCACGCTGGGCACGGGTACCCGTTTCAATCTGCGCTTCGCCTAGGCGGGGTCGCCCCGCGGCGCACTAACGCAATACCCACGACAGCAGGACGGGTGGCACACGGCGCGCGCGCAAGGATTGGCTTTCCAGATCCATCCGCTCGCGAGCACGCTGCCCATGTCGTCGACCACGCCCGAATCCTCTTCACCCCTGGGTCGTTTTCTCCATGCGCTGCCGCGTCCGGAAAGCGGAACGGCTGGTCTGACGCTCGCGGTCGCGGCCTTTCTGGCGATCTTTCTGAATACCGCGTTCTGGAAAGCGGTGATCGCGGCGGCCGATATCGGCATGGCCCGCAATCTGGGTTTCGGCCTGTCTCTGGCGGCGGCCATGCTTGCCTTCTTCGTGCTGCTGGTGTCGCTGTTCGGCCTGCGCTATGTGTTCAAGCCGGCGATTGTCGTGCTGCTCTTCGTTGCCTCGCTTGCCAGTTATTTCATGAACGTCTACGGCGTCGTCATCGACGACACGATGATCCACAACGTGCTTGAGACCGACAGCGGCGAAGCGTCGGGCCTGCTCAGCGCGCGGCTGATTGGCCATCTTCTGCTGACAGCTATCCTGCCGTCGCTGGTGATTTTCGCATGGCGTATCCGCTATCGACCGTTCTGGCGCGAGCTGGGCATCCGCGCGCTCACCGTGACGCTGGCGCTCGGGGTGCTTGGCGTGAGCGTCTACGCGCACTACAAGGACTTCTCGTTGGTCCTGCGCGAGCATCGCGAACTGCGCTACCTGATCAATCCGACCTATCCGCTCTATGCCGCCGTCGATACGGTGATGCAGACCGCCGAAGCGGCCAACACGCCGGTAGCGCCACTCGGCCGTGACGCTCATCAGCAACGCCCGGCTGGCAGGTCGCGCCGGATCGTCGTGCTGGTGGTCGGCGAAACTGCGCGCGCCGCGAACTTCTCGCTCAACGGCTATGCACGCGACACCAATCCACGGCTGGCCAAGCGCGACATCCTCAACTTCGCGGACTTCTCGTCCTGCGGCACGTCGACCTCGGTGTCGGTGCCCTGCATGTTCTCGCGGCTGGACCGCGGCGACTACGACGAATACGAGGCCCGCCATACCGAAGGCCTGCTCGACGTGCTCGCCCATGCCGGGGTGAAGGTGTTCTGGCGTGACAACAACTCCGGCTGTAAGGGCGTCTGTGCCCGGGTTTCGACCGAGGATCTGTCCCGTGCCGAGGATCCGGCGTTTTGCGGCGACGGCGAATGCCACGACGAGATCCTGTTGCGCGGGCTGCAGGAACGCATCGACGCGACCCAGGGCGACGTGCTTGTCGTACTGCACCAGCAGGGCAGTCATGGTCCGGAATACTACAAGCGCTATCCGGATCGCTTCGAGCGTTTCACGCCCGTGTGCGCGAGCAACCTCCCGCAGGACTGTGATCGCCGGGAAATCGTGAACGCCTACGACAACACCATTCTCTATACCGACTACGTCCTCGATCGGCTGATCGAGCTGCTCGAGAAGGATGCGCGGCGCGCCCACAACGATACCGCTCTCCTGTATCTGTCCGACCACGGCGAGTCGCTGGGAGAGAACGGGCTGTATCTGCACGGTTTTCCCTACGCCCTCGCACCGAGGGAGCAGACCCACATACCGGCGCTGGCGTGGTTTTCGCGCGGCTTCGGCCTCGATCGTCGCTGTGTGGCCGGCACGGCTGACAACGCTTATTCGCAGGACAATCTGTTCGATTCGGTGCTCGGCTTGTTCCGCGTTCAGACATCGGTCTACGTGCCAGGCAAGGACATCTTTGCTGCCTGCCGGTCGCCGGGCGCCGCATTGCAGGCCGCACGCCACTGAGCGCCGCCGGCATGCCGGCGGCACTTTTTGTCAGCGCAGCGGCACGCCGATCGGGAGATCGGGTTTCGGCGCCGCGCGCAGTACGCCGGATGGCCGGTTGAACCCGTTCTCGCGGATCGCGGCGCTCGACTCGAGCGTACGCTCCCAGGTGCGCAGGAAATGCTCGGCCGAGTCGAACAGGTTGCGCATCTGCTCGGCGTTTCCTTCCTGGCGTACTTCCTCGACCATGCCGCTGAGCATGCCGTAGTGGGCGCTGCCGTCCATGTCGAGCGACCAGGTACGGCCACGGCCGTCGGGTGCGCGCGTTCGCGGCTGTTCGAAGACCACGCCCGGAATGTTGTCGAAGTCGTCGAGGTCGTCGAACACGGCGCCGTCGAACAAGGTATAGGGGTAGCGAACCGCCTTGCCGGATTCGATGGTCGCGCGCGGCGCAGCCTGCTTGGACAGCCCGTTGGTGTCGGTGCCGAAACCGAAGCCGTAGAGCGGACGTTCGCTGGCGGGCATGTCGGCGGTGACCTCGTCGTAGATCAGCCGCAGTTCTTCCATCTTCGACAGCAGATCCGGCCCGTTGTCCAAGCTGGGGTAGATAAAGCCGCCGCCCCGCAGCACCCGGGCGGCCTGGTCGTTGGTGATGCCGCCGAACGTGCCGTGCGTGGACACGAGCGGGTAGACTGGCGTCTGCGCTTCCGCCATTTCCAGAAGCTGGTTCTTCATCTCCAGCTCCATGTGGTCGAAATCGAAGATCATCCCGGATTCCATGATCTTTTCGAAGGTGTACATGCCGATCGGGGTCAGCCAGCGGGCGTTGCATTGATAGCGTTCGGGGTAGAGCGGCGCGATGCCGCCCGGACGCCCGCCCTGGCCGGTAAAGCTCGCGAGCGGGCCGAGGCCGGGGATGCTCTGCAGCATGACGCCGCCGTGATCGCTGAACAGATAGCCCTCGAAGTCTTCCGTGTTGGTGTCGTTCGGGCAGTCGTAGGTGGTCCAGAACTCGCCCGTCGGCAGCTCGGGTTCGTCGGACAGCAGGCCCTGTAGATAGTCCCCCAGCATGAGGTCGCCGAAGGGCTGCAGGGTGATCAGGCCTTCCTGATCGTTGCTGGTGGGGTCCTGCAGCTGATTGATCGCGCCGCTGTTGATGAACTGCGTGATGCGGGAAAGATCCCCCGAGGGAATGCCGCCGCTGTTCTCGCGGTTGCCGACGTTGAGCAGAAGGTCGTTGAACAGCCCGTTGCCGCCGAAGGCGTTGTCGAACTCGTGGATGGTGATGATCTGGCGCACGCCAAGCGCGTGCAGCGCGGTCAATTGGGTGAGTACTTCGTTGTCGGCGCCGGTTTCGGTCATGGCGCAGTCGTAGCTGTTCTCCAGCGCGCCTTCGCCGGTTTCCTCGAACGGCTCCTGGGTGCGCAGCTGGCTATAGGTGAGCTTGCAGTCGAACAGGTTGGATATCTCGATGCCGAGCACGACCGCGAGTTTGCCGTCCTCGATCACGTCGCGGGCCTGGGCCGGATCGAGCACGATCCGGAACCAGCCCTCGCCGCGACCGCCGTACTGGGCGTCGATGTAGTCCTGCATTGCGTACATGGTGCCGATCTGGCGCCGGGCGCTGATCATGGAATTGCAGTTGCGTAGCGGGTTCGCGCCGTTGAGGTTGCGCAGCAGTTCGCACAGGGTCTGGTTTTCCACCAGATCATTGACGGCGATGCGCAGCCCGGCCTGCCAGGCGCGCTCCATCCATTTCCAGTAGATCGCTTCGTGGGTGAGGGATTCGGCCGACGGCCAGTCCGGGAAGGTCGGCCAGCCGGCGGTGTCGTGGCCGTCGAAATCGCCGACATAGAACGCGCCCAGCACGTCTGCCGTGCCGTTCGGGCCATGGCGTTCGGCGCCGTCGCCGAGCGCCTGGGTTACACCGAAGCGGCTGAACGGCGCGCCCCACTCGGCGCCGCCGAGAAACTCGGTCGCGCTGATATGCACGTGCACATCCGCCATGCCGAGCACGCGACCGTCGGCGGTCGTGCCCTTGAACGTTTCGCCGACGGTGTTCGACTGGGCCTCCGGAAACTCCGCGCAGTCGCTGTTCGCGCGGCGGGCAAATGCGAACTGCTGGGCGACGGCCGCATCGTTGGCCTCGGCCGTGGTCAGCACACCCTGGGCATCCACCGCCAGATTCTGCGTCGGCGTGGCCGCGCCGAGGGTGAAGGCGTCGAACGCGGTTTCCGGGTCGTCGAAGCCGCGGTAGCCGTCGAGATAGTCGACCGTGGGCTCGGTCCAGACTTCGGGCGTCTCGGGGTAGGCGGTTGAATCGCCCACGCCGGTCACGGTCCAGATGTTGTCGTCGCTGGGTGTCTCGAGCGTATTGGTGTTTGCCGGAGCGCCGGCGGCGAGCAGGCGGCTTTCGCTGTCGAACAGCAGATACGCGCCCAGCGCCGCGGGTTTCATGAAGAAAGCCTCGCCGTTTTCGGCGCTGTCGGCGCTGCTCTGATAGCCGCCGTCAGCCGTGCGTACGAGAAATCGGCCGGTGTCGTTCGCGCGGATAGCAAAGCATTGATTGTTGAACGCATAACGGTTGCGCTCGACGATATCGCCGACGGCTTCCGAATCGTCATCGTCTGGGTCGTCCTCGCTCTCGCCGTCATCGCTATCGTCACCAGCGCCCGATCCGGCGTTCGATCCACTGTCGTTTTCGCTCGCGTTGCCAGAGCGCAGTGCCACGTCGTCGTTGTCCGACGGACAGCCGCCGAGCAGCAATGCCAGGCTGATCAGCAATGGCATGAATACGATCTGGAATCGCATGGCGTTCTCCCCGTCGATGTGCTGCCGGTTTCTGTCGTACCGGTCTGTATGGCGGCTCTGGGCGATGCCGCGTCGCCGGGCCGAAGCGGCCCTGCCTGAATCTAGCGCGCCGGCCTACGGCCAGCTACGGTAAAAACATACTTTTCGACCCTTGCCGCGAGGTCAGCGATGCGACGCGGGCTGTTCTTCATTGCCGTGGGTGTAGCCGTGCTGGCCGCGCTTTTCTGGGCGTTCGCGCCGGCCGAGCGCCCGGCGCGACCCGGCGCGGCGGCGGTGTCCGACACGCCGCGCCGCGAGGTGTTCGAGCTGCGCGACGGCAAGCGCGTGCAGGGCCCGGCGGTGATCGCGATGGCCCAGGGTGGGGTTCTCGAACTGCAGGTCACGACCGACCGCGACGACGAGCTGCATGTGCATGGCTACGACCGGATCCTGCCCGTGGCGGCCGGCACGCCGGCCACGCTGCGCCTGCAACTCGACCGCGCCGGGCGTTTTGCCATTGAACTGCACGATACGCACCAGGTGCTGACCACGCTCGAGGTCGCGCCAGCGTGAGGCGCGTTCGTCGCGGCCCGGCATGGGCTGCCCGTGGGTGCGCGAGCGCGACGCTCGTCGTGCCGGCGCCGCTGCTGGCGCATTCCTTTGGCCAGGTCTATCGCCTGCCGGTGCCGGTCTGGCTCTATCTGTACGGCGCCTGCGCTGCGCTGGCGCTGTCCTTTCTGGTCATGGCGTTTTTCCTGACTGCCGACGCGAAGCAGCCGTCATCGATAACGAATGCAACCCGGGCGGACGATGAGCCCGCGCGAGCAACCCGTCGGTCGCGCCTGTCGTGGCTGCCTGCGATCGTCGGCACGTCTTTGCTCGGGCTGTGCATCGCCAGCGGGCTGTTCGGTGTCGCCAGACCGTACGCGAATTTCAGCATGACCGCGTTCTGGATCGTGTTTCTGCTCGGGCTGACCTATCTCGTGGCGCTGGTCGGCGATGTCTATCGACCCGTCAATCCCTGGCGAGCGCTTGTGTACGGCGTGGAACGGCTCTGGCGCGGGTTCGCCGACGGCCGTTTTCGTTATCCCGAACGGCTCGCCTACTGGCCGGCGCTAGGGTTCTACGTTGCGCTGGTCTGGCTGGAACTGTTCGGTGATACGGGGCCGTTTTCGCTGGCGGTAGCGCTGCTGGCCTATACCGCGATCAATATGGTGGCCGCAGGTCTGTTCGGCGCGCGTGACTGGTTTCGCTACGGCGAGCTGTTCGGCGTGTTCTTCTGCCTGATTGGCCGCATGGCGCCCCGGGTCGTCGCTGCGCGCGGACAAGGCGTTTCGTGGACTTGGCGGGCACCGTTTTCCGGGCTGCGCCATATGGCCATTGCGCACAACAGCCTGTTGCTGTTCATTCTGTTCATGCTCTCGTCGACGGCGTTCGACGGCCTGCACGAGACGCAGCTCTGGCGGCGGTTGTTCTGGGTCGAGCTGTATCCGGCGGTGCTGTCCGGTTGGGTCGGCAATAATCCGATCGCGGCGTTTCCCGCTTTGCTCAAGCTCTATGCGTACTGGAACACGCTATGGCTGGTGCTGTCGCCGCTGACTTACCTCGTGGTTTATTGGCTGTTCGTCGCCGCGATGCGATGGGTGGCGCGCAGCGAGCGCTCGACCGCCGAACTGGCTCGGCGGTTTGCGCCGTCGCTGCTGCCGATCGCGCTGGCCTACCACGTGAGCCACTACTACACGCTGCTCCAGACCCAGGGGCTCAAGATCGTGCCGTTGGCTTCCGACCCGTTCGGGTACGGCTGGAACCTGTTCGGCACCGCCGACTGGTGGCAGCGCGCCAACGTGCCCGAGCCGACCACCGTCTGGCATGTCCAGGTGGGCGTGATCGTGCTCGGGCATATCCTGGGCGTGTATGTCAGCCATGCCATCGCGCTCGAGGTGTTCGGCGGGCGCTGGCGCGCGGCGCGCAGCCAGCTGCCGATGCTCGCGCTGATGCTCGCTTTCACGGCGGCCGGGCTCTGGATACTCGCGCAGCCGATCGCCGGCTGAGCGCGCGTCAGTCGAGTAGTTCGAAGGTCACGCCGGCGCGTTCGTGCAGGCGCTCGATCAGGGCATCGCCCATGAGCGTGGCCGGTGTCCAGAAGCCGCCTTCTGTCTCGCCGCGCGTGGCCAGGCAGATCGCGGCCTCCGACAGCATCTTCGAGGTCGAGCCATAGCCCGGATCGCGATCGCCCAGCACCTTGGCCGTGAGCTTGTCGCCGGCCGCGGTGGTGCCGAACAAGCGGATATCGTAAAAGCCTTTCTCCTGCGCGCTCGGGCTCGGGCCTTCACCGGGTTCGGGCAGCACGAAGCGCTGGAGCAGCGCGCGGGTCGGCTTGAGCGCGACCCCCATCAGAAAACCGCCGAGTGCGGCGGTCAGGCCATAGGCGTTGAGACGCCCCCGGGTGCCGCGGCCGGTCATCATCGCCTCGTCGTACTTGAAGTCCGCGCCATAGGCCTGGCCCGACAGGGCGTTGCTGCGCTGGACCACACGGGTATTGGTGCTGGCCATGATGAACGGCGCGATCCAGCTGTTGGCGTCGTCATCGAAGGAGGCGCCCTTGGGATTGGGCTGGCGTACTTCCGGGCGATAGCCTTCGGGGCAGATCGAGTAGGGGTTGGCCAGCTGCTTGCGCAGCGCCGGATTGCTGCGTACCTGCTTGGCGAAGTTCACCAGGCTGGCCACGGTGCCGCCGGAGAACGTGCCGCGCATGGCCTTCACGCGCATCTTCACCCGCGTACAGGGGGCGCCGAAACGCTCGGTTGCCTGCTTCTGCAGGAAATGCACGCCCAGATCCGAGGGCAGGGAGTCGAAGCCGCAGCAGTGCACGATGCGCGCGCCGCTGGCTTTCGCCTTGGCCTCGTATTTCGCCAGCATGTCCGCGATCCAGTGCACTTCGCCGGTCAGGTCGCAGTAATCGGTGCCGGTTTCGGCACAGGTGGCGACCAGCGCTTCGCCGTAGAGGGCATAGGGGCCGACCG
>MDSW01218006.1_pt1 | contig 40638 bp, 43 predicted proteins | sample 811171 | NCBI WGS metagenome assembly MDSW01 (sample SAMN05326641, study PRJNA326480) | marine metagenome | isolation source: seawater | place: Atlantic Ocean: North West | collected 2012 | reverse complement strand
AGTTTTTTTGATTCATAATTTCAACAAAATAAATTATATAATATATTTAATGTCATTTAATACATTTGGAAAGATATTTCGATTCACAACTTGGGGTGAATCTCATGGACCCGCTATAGGTTGTGTAGTTGATGGATGTCCACCTAATATAAATATTAAAGAACAAGATATTCAGATTGAACTTAATAAAAGAAAACCTGGTCAGTCTAAATTTACGACACAAAGAAAAGAGGATGATAAAATAAATATTTTGTCTGGCGTTTTTGAAGGTAAAACCACTGGGACACCTATTTCTATGATTATTTATAATAAGGATATGAGGTCTAGAGATTATGAAACTATTAAAAATAAATTTAGACCTGGTCATGCAGATTTTACTTATCTCAAAAAATATGGAATTAGAGATTATAGAGGTGGAGGACGACAGTCTGCTAGAGAAACAGCAGCAAGGGTTGCTGCTGGGGCTATAGCAAAAAAAGTTTTACAAAATAAAATTGGAAAAAAATATAAAGTAATTGGAGCGGTGACTCAGTTAGGTATACTTGGTTGTGATATAAATAAATGGAACGATAAATTTATAAATAAAAATCCACTTTTCTGTCCAGATAAGTCGATTTTAAAACTCTGGGAAAAATATCTGTTAAGTATAAGAAAAGCAGGCTCATCTTGTGGAGCCATAATTGAAGTACAAGCAAGAGGTGTTCCAATTGGACTGGGTGCTCCAATATATTCCAAATTAGATATGGATCTAGCTGCAGCTATGATGAGCATTAATGCAGTCAAAGGTGTAAATATTGGATCTGGCATGAATTCAGCTCAATTAACTGGGGAACAAAATTCTGATGAGATACAACAAAAAGGAAAAAAAATTAAATTTAAATCTAATAATGCTGGTGGAATACTTGGTGGTATATCGTCAGGACAAGATATTGTTGTTTCATTTGCAGTGAAACCAACATCATCAATACTTTCATCAAGAAAGACTATCGATAAATTTGGAAAAAATACATCTATATCTGTAAAAGGAAGACATGATCCTTGTGTTGGAATAAGAGCAGTACCAATAGGAGAAGCTATGATGCACTGCGTAATACTTGATCATTACCTCATGAATAGTGCCCAATGCAAAAGTTAATTGCTTTTTCTTATTATTACTTTTGAATTTAATGCATCCAATACTTTATTTTCAATACTAATTGAATCTAGGCCTGCATATTTATACATTAAATCTGGTTTATCATGATCTATAAATCTGTCTGGCAAAATCATAGATCTAAATTTTAAATTATTATCTAACAAATTCTTTTCTGATAAAAACTGACTTACATGCGATCCAAAGCCTCCTATAGAACCTTCCTCTATTGTGATTAATGCTTCATGATCAGTTGCCAATTGCCAAATAAGATTTTCGTCTAGAGGTTTGGCAAATCTTGCATCTACAATAGTTATATTAACACCTTTTTTTTTAAGATTTTCATAAGCAGTTAGACATTCATTCAACCGAGCTCCAAAGTTTAATAGGGCTACCTTGTTTCCTTCTTTAATTATTCTTCCCTTTCCTATATCTAATTTTTCATCAATTGATGGTAAATTGATACCAATTCCATTTCCTCTTGGGTATCTAAATGCAGACGGTTTATCATTAATGTCAACTGATGTATTTACCATCTTAACTAATTCACTTTCATCACTTGCTGCCATCACAACAAAGTTAGGAAGAGTTGCAAGGTAAGTTATATCAAATGAACCCGCATGAGTTGGGCCATCAGCGCCAACAAGTCCAGCCCTATCAATTGCAAATCTTACTGGCAAACTCTGAATTGAAACATCGTGTACAACCTGATCATAAGCTCTTTGTAAAAAAGTAGAGTATATTGCTGTAAAAGGTTTATAACCCTCAGTAGCTAAACCTGCTGCAAAAGTAACGGCATGTTGTTCGGCAATTCCTACATCAAACATTCTTAGGGGGAATTTTTTTCCAAAAATATCCATCCCTGTTCCTGATGGCATCGCAGCTGTAATCCCAATAATTTTACTATCCTTTTCAGCATGTTTTACAAGTGTATTAGCAAAAACTTTTGTATATGCTGGTATATTTGATTTTGATTTTTCTTGAACACCTGTATTTACATTAAATTTAGAAACTCCATGAAATTTATCTGAAGACTTCTCTGCAAATTCATAACCTTTTCCTTTTTGCGTTTTTATGTGGATCATAATTGGACCTTCATAATTTATATCTTTAGCATTATTTAAAACCGAAACTAATGATTCTGTATCATGTCCATCTATTGGTCCAATATAGTAGAACCCTAGTGAACTAAACAATGTTCCACCAGTTACAGCAGATCTTAAAAAATCTTCGGCTTTTCCAGCCTTGCTACTAAATCTTTTTGAAAAAGCAGATATTATTAATTTTACAGTTTCCCTTAAGCTAAAATATATTTTACCAGATAATATTTTTGCTAAGTAAGATCTCATCGCACCAACTGGTTTGGCTATGGACATGTCATTATCATTCAAAATAACTATCATTTTAACTTTACTTTCTCCTGCATTATTCATCGCTTCATAGGCCATACCAGCACTCATTGCTCCATCACCAATAACTGCAATTACATTTCCAGATTTATTTGATAATTTATTTGCTACAGCTATTCCTAATGCTGATGATAACGATGTTGAACTGTGAGCTGCACCAAATGGATCATACTCACTTTCAGATCTCTTGGTAAAGCCGGATAAACCTTTTCCTTTTCTCAAAGTTCTTATTCTATCCTTTCTCCCTGTTAAAATTTTATGAGGATATGTTTGATGACCAACATCCCAAATTAATTTATCATTTGGTGTATTAAAAACATAATGTAACGCAACAGTTAATTCAACAACTCCAAGGCCTGCACCTAAATGACCACCAGTTTCTGAAACTGCGTCTATGGTTTCTTCTCTAACCTCTGCAGCCAATACTTTAAGATCGGATTGGGAAAGTTTTTTTATATCAGATGGAAAATTTATTTCGTCTAAAAATTTATATTTTTTATTCACTTGGTTCTCTCTAAAATATATTTAATAGTTTCTCTTAAATCATCGGCACTTTTTCCAAAAGTATCGATTTTTTTAAATAAATTTAATTTTAATTTACTTCCATATCTAATAGTATTTTTATAACCTAGTAAACTAATTAAAGTAGCTTTACCCTTTTTTAGATCCTTTTTTGTTTTTTTTCCAACTTTTTTTGTATTTCCACTAAAATCAATAAGATCATCAGCTATTTGGAATAATAATCCGACTTCAGATCCAATTTTATCAAATTTTTTTAAATAATTAGTTTTATTACTCATGATCACTGGAGCCATACAACAAAAACTAAATAGTTTACCAGTTTTTTTAATTTGCATTTCTATAATTCTATTTAATGGAATTTTTTTACGCTCGAAACTGAGATCGGAGTATTGTCCTCCTGCAATACCAGAATGACCAGAACACTCGGATATTAATTTAATTAATTTTACTTTTATTTTTTCATTAACTTTAAAATTTCTTTGACTTAAAATTTCAAAAGCTATGGTAAGTAACGAATTTCCAGCTAGTATTGCTGTAGATTCTCCAAACTTTTTATGAGTTGATAATTTACCTCGTCTAATAGAGTCATTATCCATACATGGAAGATCATCATGAATTAAAGAATATGCATGTATACACTCTACCGCAGCTCCTACCTGAATAAGATTTTGATACTTTAATTTAAAAATTTTTCCAACATCAATTATCAATTTTGATCTTATTTTTTTACCACCTGGAAGTAATCCATATTTCATTGGTTTAAGAAGATCCGTTTTTTTTTGTTTAAATAAAAATTTTTTTAAGTATTTATTTATATCAAGTACTACTTTATTTAATTTTTTTTCCATTTTTTTTATTTAATATCTTATTTATTTTATCCTTTGTATTATTGCTAATCTCTCTAGAAGTATTTTGAAATTTTTTCTCTATTATATTATTTAAAGTTATTAATTTTTGATACTCTTCAAGAGATGCTTCTAAATCTTTCTCTTTTTCGAGATTTTGAATGATATCATCTGCTAGTTTTCTCAATTCATTTAAAGATTTATTTTTAATATCAGGTGGTAAATTTTTTTCTTTCATATATTAGTTGGTTAATATTACATGAAAAAACTTCTTTCAAATATTAAAAAATCCAAATACTACTTAAATAAAAATGATTGTATAGGCATACCAACTGAAACTGTTTATGGATTGGCAGCAAATGCTTACTCAAATAGAGCAACTTCAAAAATATTTAAATTAAAAAATAGGTCAAAAAAAAACCCATTAATAGTCCATTATTATTATTTGGATATGTTAAAAAATGATTGTGAACTCAATGAAAGTTTCTTCAAATTATATAAAAAATTTTGCCCCGGACCGATAACTTTTGTTTTAAAGTTAAAACCAAATAGTAAAATTTCTAAAAATGTTACAAATAATAAAAACACTTTGGCAGTAAGATTCCCAAAGCATAAAGTAACAAATAACTTCTTAAAGATTTAAAATATCCATTAGCTGCACCAAGTGCTAATATTTCTTCAAATATAAGCCCAGTATCCAAGGAGGATGTAATAGAAGAATTTGGTAAAAAAATTAAATTTATTCTTGATGGTGGTAGAACAAAAATGGGTTTGGAATCAACTATAGTAAGTCTATATAATGTGCCTCAGATACTAAGATTGGGTAGCATGGAAATAAAAAAAATTAAAAAAACTCTTAAAGTCAAATTAAAATTAAAAAATAAATTTAAAATTATTATGCCTGGTCAAGGAAAATTACACTACTCCCCCGGTATTCCTATTCGACTAAATGTGAAAAAACCATTGCCACATGAGGCATTTATATTGATTAAAAAAAGAAAATTAAATGATATGAAATACTTTTATTTAACAAAAAATAAAAACCTTAAGGAAGCATCAAGAAATTTTTATAAAACATTAAGAATGATTAAAAAAAAAAAGTTTAAAGGTATAGCTGTTGAAAAAATACCCAATATAGGTCTTGGTCAAACCATAAACGATAGATTGAGAAGAGCCTCAAAAAAATGACTATAGAAATTAAAAATTTGAATAAAAAATATAATAATTTTTTTGCAGTAAAAAATATAAATTTTGAAATTAATAAAGGCTCAATTATCGGTTTGTTAGGACCAAATGGATGTGGAAAAACAACAACCATTGGAATGATGTTAGGTCTTATAAAACCAACATCTGGGAGTGTTTATATTAATGGAAAAAATATAGAAAATGAGAAAAATAGAACTGAAATTTTAGAGAAAGTAAATTTTATTTCTCCATATGTTGAACTTCCTAAAAAACTTACAGTTGAAGAGAATTTAATAGTTTATGGAAGATTATATGGAGTAAAATACTTAAAAGAAAAAGTATTTAGTATTATGAAAGAATTAAATCTTATTGAATTTAAAAAAAGAAAAACTGGTGAGCTCTCATCTGGACAAAAAAATAGAGTTTCTCTAGCTAAAGCTTTAATTAATGAACCTGATATTCTACTTTTAGATGAACCAACAGCAAGTCTCGATCCAGATGTGGGTGACTACATACGAGGATATATTGAAAATTTTGCAGCAGAGAAAGGTGCAACTATTCTATTAGCTTCACACAATATGAATGAAGTGGAAAGACTTTGTAATGAAGTTATGATGATGAAAAATGGACAAATTATAGATAAAGGCACTTGTAAAAGTCTGATTAACAAACACGGAAGAGAAAATTTAGAAGAAACTTTTTTAAAATTAGTAAGAGAATAAAATGAAATTTCATAGAATGTACGCACTTTCGATCCGCCATCTTTATTTAATAAAAAGTTCCTTTCCAAGAATTTTAGATTTAGTTTATTGGCCTACAATTCAAATAATTCTTTGGGGATTTATCTCCAAGTTTTTTACCATGTATAGTGACTATTATAATAATACTATTGGAGTTATTTTAAGCTGCGCTATCCTTTACGATTTTCTCTTTAGATCAAGTATAAGTTTCAATATGTTATTTCTAGAAGAAATTTGGAGCAGAAATTTTACAAACCTTTTTGTTTCACCATTAAAAATTAGTGAGATTATAATTGCTTTAACAACTACAGCATTATTGAGAACTTTAATAGGCATAGTCCCAGCTATAATACTTATGAGTCCTCTTTTTGGAGTTTCATTATTAAAAATTGGACCTAGTCTTTTTCTACTTTTTTTAAGTTTATACTTCTTTGGTACAACATTAGGTCTACTTGTTACATCAGGTCTCTTAAGATTTGGACCTGCATTTGAAAATACTGCGTGGTCATCTCTTTTTCTTCTAGCACCTTTGGGTTGCGTTTATTACCCAATTTCTATTTTACCTGAATGGTTGCAATTTTTAGCTAAGTGTTTGCCTTTAGTATATATATTTGAAGAAACTCGATCTATTTTAGTAAGTAATTCTGTAGATTTTAAGAATATTGTCATGGCTTTATTTTTAAATCTATTTTACTTTGTAGGTGCAGTTGTTATTTTTTATCTCTCTTTTTACGGAGCAAGAAAAAAAGGTACTCTTGTTAATATGGGAGAGTAGTTTTGGTGCGCTCGCAAGGAGTTGAACCCTGAACCTCCAGAGCCGAAATCTGGCGCTCTATCCAGTTGAGCTACAAGCGCATATAGTATTAATATTATAAAAAATGAAAAATACCATTAAATTAATTGTTAAAAAAGAAGATAAAGATCTTAGGCTTGATATTTTTCTTAATAAAAATGAAAAATCTTTAAGCAGAACTAGAATTAAAAACTTAATTTTAAAAAAAAAATTAAAAATAAACAAAAAAATAATAATAAATCCATCAAAAAAAGTTTCTATAGGTCAAAAAATAGAGTTAATAATACCTGAGCCTAAAAAGGCTTCTTTAAAACCTTATAATTATGAGTTAGATTTAAAATTTGAAGATGATGATCTTATAGTATTAAACAAACCTGCAGGAATATCTATTCATCCTGGTCCAGGAAATTATGATAATACAATTGTAAATGCTTTAATGAATTATTGTGGAAAAAACTTATCAACAATAGGTGATGAATTAAGACCAGGAATTGTTCATAGAATTGACAAAGATACATCAGGATTGGTAGTTGTCGCAAAAAATAATTATACTCATGAAAACTTATCAAAACAATTTGCTAATCACTCTATTAAAAGAATTTATCAAGCCTTAATTTGGGGTAAGTTAAGGCCCCAATCAGGGAGAATAGAAACATTATTAACAAGAAGTACTAGCAACAGACAAATGATGACTGTTAGTCTTATTAAAGGAAAAATTGCTATAACAAATTATAAAACTATTGAAGTTTTTGAAAATAATAAAATTCCAACTTTTAGTTTTATAGAATGTAAATTAGAGACTGGCAGAACACATCAAATAAGAGTCCATATGAGTTATAAAGGCAATAGCATCCTGGGAGATAAAAAGTATAAAAAAAGATTTAAAAAATTAAACAATATAAATGATAATCTTAAAAAAGCTTTAATAGAATTAGATAGACAATTTTTACATGCAAAAATTTTAGGTTTTACTCACCCCAAAACTGGAAAGAGAATGGAATTTTCATCAATTCTACCAAAAGAACTTGAAAATGTATTAAAAAAGTTAAGAAAAACATACTAATAAAATGATTGTAATATTATTTTTCTTTATTAAATAAGCAGAGAAATGAATACTACTAAAAACTATAATTTGCCTGCTTTATCCAATGAGGGTGGACTTAGTGCATATTTAACACAAATAAAAAAATTTCCTATGTTAGACGCAGAGGAAGAGTATATGCTAGCAAAGAATTGGAAAGAGACTGGCAACCTTAAATCAGCAGAAAAACTTGTAACAAGTCATTTAAGATTAGTTGCAAAAATTGCTATGGGATACAAAGGTTATGGTCTACCGATTAATGAAATGATATCAGAGGGTAATATAGGTCTAATGCAAGCTGTAAAAAAATTTGAACCTGAGAAAGGTTTTAGATTAGCAACATATGCTATGTGGTGGATCAAAGCTTCTATTCAAGAATATATTTTAAGATCTTGGAGTCTAGTAAAAATCGGAACGACAACTGCTCAGAAAAAACTTTTTTTTAATTTAAAAAAACTAAAAAACCAAATTGCTCCTAGATCTGAAGGTGATTTAAGAGATGAACATGTTTCTGAAATAGCAAATAAATTGGATGTAAGTAAAGATGAAGTAGTATCGATGAATAGGAGGTTGTCTGGAAAAGAACATTCACTTAATGCTCCTATTGGAGAAGATGGTGATCAATGGCAAGATTGGGTCGTTGATAAGGAAATGGATCAAGAATTAAAATATGCACAAAAAGAAGAGATGGATAAAAGAAAAGATCTATTAAAAGATGCTATAAAAATATTGAACGATAGAGAAAAAGAGATTTTATACTCTAGAAGGCTAACTGATGAACCATTAACTTTAGAAAACTTAAGTAAAAAATATAAAATAAGTAGAGAAAGAATTAGACAAATAGAAAATAAGGCGTTTGAAAAATTGCAAAAGCACATGAAAAATGCCGCTCAATCAAAAAATCTTTTACCAGCAAATTAAATATTAAATGGATCTTCAACCAGTATTGTATCTTCCCTCTCTGGGCTTGTAGATATGCTTGAGATTTTACTTTCTACAAACTTCTCTAATTCATTAATATAATTTTTTGCATTTTCAGGAAGTTCTTTAAAATTTTTTATACCCTTTGTGGATGTTTTCCATCCTTTAAATTTTTTATAAATTGGCTTAATTTTTAATTGATCTTCTAAAGCTGCAGGCAAATAATCAATTTTTTTGCCATTAAGTTCGTAAGCAATACACATCTTAATTTCATCTAATCCATCAAGCACATCTAACTTAGTTAATGCTATTCCATTAATTCCAGATATTTTTATTGTTTGTCTAACTAAAATACCATCAAACCATCCACATCTTCTTTGTCGACTTGTTACGGTTCCAAATTCTTTTCCTTTTGTTCCTAACTCTTGTCCTATTTTATCTTTTAGTTCTGTTGGAAAAGGCCCAGCTCCAACTCTTGTTGTGTATGCTTTTGTAATTCCAAGAACATAATTTATTGAATTTGGTCCACAACCAGAACCTGTAGCTGCAGCTGAGGCAACAGTATTTGATGATGTAACAAAAGGATATGTACCATGATCTACATCAAGTAAAATTCCCTGTGCTCCTTCAAATAATATTTTTTTTTTTTCAGATTTAAATTTATCAATTACTTTCCAGACTGGTTGAGAATATTTTAATATTTCAGGAGCAATTTTAAGTAAATCTTTTTTTAGTTTATCTTTTTTATAAAATTCTTTTCCAAGGCCTTTTCTTATAACATTATGATGTAATAGAACATTATCTAATCTGGAATCTAAACTTCTTTCTGATATAAGATCCATGACTCTGATTGATCTTCTACCTACTTTATCTTCGTATGCAGGGCCTATTCCTCTTCTTGTTGTTCCAATTTGATTTTTACCTGCAGCATTTTCTCTTAATTCATCCATTTCTTTATGAAAAGGTAGAATTAAATTTGCAGCTTCAGATATGATTAGATTTTTAGTAGATACATCTACTCCTTTTGATTTTATTTCCTCAATTTCATCAAGCAAGGCCCATGGATCAACCACAACCCCATTACCTATAATTGATATTTTATTTTTTCTAACAATACCTGATGGAAGTAATCTTAATTTGTATGTAACATTATCAATGACAAGAGTATGACCTGCGTTATGTCCACCTTGAAATCTTACTATGATGTCTGCTTGGCTTGAAAGCCAATCCACAATTTTTCCTTTTCCCTCATCTCCCCACTGAGAACCAACAACAACTACATTTTTCATTTAAATTTTTTATTTATATTTATTGTATTCAAATGGTTAATTGGTCCATGACCTTTTCCAAATTGAGGTCCTGTACCTATAGCATGGTTAACATACTTAATTGCCATCTCACAAGATTTCTTTAATGTTTTTCCACATGAGTAATATGTGGCTATTGCACTTGATAATGTACATCCTGTTCCATGAGTATTTTTTGTATTAATTTTTCTGTTTTTAAAAATCGAAATTTCATTTTTATTTACAAAAATATCATTCATTATCTTTGATTTTAAGTGGCCTCCTTTTATTAAAACATTTTTAGCTCCTAGTTTAATCAAAATATTTGATGCATAAATCATATCTTCAGTATTTTTTATTTTTGTATTTGTTAATATTTCTGCCTCTGGGATATTTGGTGTAACTAAAGTTACTTGTTTTAATAATTTTAATTTTAATATTTTAATAGATTGATTATTGATTAGTTTTGTTCCACTTTTTGAAACCATTACTGGATCTAAAATAATTTTGTTTACTTTTATTTTTTTTAAGGATTTTATCACAGAATTAATAATCCCCTGAGAATGCAACATTCCGATTTTAATTACATCAGGTTTAATATCTTTGGATGTAAATTCAATTTGATTTGATATTTCTTTTATAGGGATAGATGTTATAGATTTAACACCTGTTGTATTTTGTGATGTAATTGCTGTGATAGCTGTCATTGCATAAGAACCTAATGATGTAACAGTTTTTATATCAGCTTGAATACCTGCTCCACCAGAAGAGTCTGATCCTGCAATTATTAAAATTTTTGATCTTGGTTTCAATTTATTTTTTTATAGATTTTTTTACTATATTTATGCATTTATATAATAAACTTTTATTTTTTGACTCTCCCATAATTCTTATCTTCGGTTCAGTGCCCGACTTTCTAACTAGCATTCTTCCCTGATCTTTTATTAATTTTGAAGCAAACTTTATTGCTTTTTTACACTTATTTTTATCAATAATTGATTTATCTTTTACAATAATATTTTCCAGAACTTGAGGTGTAACTTTAAAAATATTAAATAACTCGCTAGCTTTTTTACCTTTTCTCATTGAAAATAATACTTCCAGGGCAACTAATAGACCATCTCCTGTTGTAGCAAAATTTCCAAGAATTATATGACCAGACTGTTCACCTCCCAAATTAAATTTTAATTTTTTCATTTTTTCTTTTACATATCTGTCTCCAACATTCGCTCTTATAAATTTAATTTTTTGCTCTTTAAAAAATTTTTCAAGGCCATAATTTGACATCAGCGTACCAACTACACCTCCTTTAAGTATTTTTTTTCTTTTCCATCTTTTTGCAATCATTGCAATAATTTGATCTCCATCAACAATAACACCTTTTTCATCACTTAAAATAATTCTGTCTGCATCACCATCTAAAGATATTCCTAGATCAACTTTATATTTTTTTACTATAGATTTTATTTTATTTGGATAAGTAGAACCACATTTATTATTTATATTTAAACCATTAGGTTGGGTACCAATATCATATACTTTTGCACCTAATGATTTAAAGAGTTTTGGTCCTGATTTATAACCAGCACCATTCGCACAATCAATTGCTATGCTTATACCTTTTAAACTAAAATTTTTTGGAAAATTTTTTTTTAAAATACTTATATATCTTTCATTTGCATCTTCCAATCTTTTTACTCTTCCTAAGATTTCTGGTTTTGCTAAACTTTTATTAATCTTTGAGTCAATTAACTTTTCAATTTCTTTTTCAATTTTGTCTGATAACTTTAGACCATCTGGCCCAAATAATTTTAGTCCATTATCATAATAGGGATTATGAGAAGCTGTAATCATAATTCCCATATTTGCTTCCATTTCTTTTGTAAGCATCGCTAAACCATTGGTTGGCAAAGGTCCTAGAGTGTATACATGCATTCCTGCTGAAGCTAGTCCAGAAACTAATGCGGGTTCTAATGAATAGCCTGATAATCTTGTATCTTTTGCTATAATGGCAGTTTGTTTAAATTTTTTTTGATTTTTGAAATAAGTACCTGCCGCTAATCCAAACTTAAAAAACATTTCTCCATTAATATTGCCTTGATTTACCTTTCCTCTAATCCCATCAGTACCAAAATATTTTTTTGACATTATTTTAAGAGAAATGATTTAAAAACTTTAATGCTCTGATTAACTTCATTAAAATCATGTACTCTTAATATTTGAACACCTTGCATCATTGCATATAAAGAAGAAGATATAGTGCCTCCCAACCTTTCTTTGCTATCATTTTTTCCAGATAAATCTTTAATAAATCTTTTTCTAGAAATACCTAACATTATAGGAAAACCAAGAGAGTGGAAAATAGAAATATTATTAATCAAGGTAATATTATGTTTCAAGTTTTTACCAAATCCAATTCCAGGGTCCAAAATTATATTATTATGTTTAATTCCTAATGATCTTAAATATTTAATTTTATTTTCAAAAAAATCATAAATATCTAATAAAACATTTTTATAATTTGGTTTCTTTTGCATAGTTTTTGGAACCCCTCTCATATGATTAACAACAAAGGGAATATTAGTATTTTTCAGTAATGAGATTGTTTTAGAATCATAACTTAATCCAGATACATCATTAATTAAATTAATATTATAATTCATGCTTTTTTTCATAATTTGACTTTTTCTAGTATCAACTGAAACAAAAATATTTTTTTTTTTTTAATTTTTTTAAAATACTTTTAATTCTTTTCCACTCAACATCTTCTTTAACTTCTTTTGATCCAGGCCTGGTTGATTCCCCACCAATATCTAAAATCTTACAACCTTTATTAATTAATTCCTTTGCATGAATAAATGATTTATTTTTTTTATTATATTTCCCTCCGTCTGAAAAACTATCTGGTGTCAAATTTATAATGCCCATAATAGTTGGAGTATTTGAAAGTTTTAAATTTTTAAATTTTTTTTTTTTATTTATTAATTTTAAATCATTAATAATTTTTTTTTTTAATGTTTTATTTAGTAAATTAATATTTTTAATATTAATTTTTTTTTTTGTTTTTCTACTAATTATTTCTATTTCATCAAAAGATATAAATTTATTACTATTAAGTGCAATTGCTGATTTATTTTTTATTTTTTCTTTTGAAATTTTCCCGTAGTAGAAATTACACGCTTTAGTGTAATATTTCTCCATTATGTTTTAGTGGACAATCTTTGGTTTTAATCCAATAGATCCTAAAGCAGAGGTTTCCTTATCCTCTTCTTCCTTTAAATTTTCTTTATTAGCAGGATATATGTTTTTATTTATTAAATCTTCTATCTCACTTCCTGTTAATGTTTCATATGTTAAAAGTGCTTTAGCTAACTTATGAAGATCTTCAATTTTTTCATTTAGAATGCTCTTTGCTCTCTCATATCCTTTATCAACAAATTTTCTTATTTCTGAATCAACTTTTTTGGCTGTTTCCTCAGACATATTTTGTTGCCTCGCTACTGAGCGACCTAAAAATACTTCTTCCTCATTCTCTCCATAAGCAACAGGTCCCAATTCCTTACTAAGACCTGCTCTCATTACCATTGCTCTTGCTCTTTTTGTAGCTTGTTCAATATCGCTGGCTGCACCAGTAGTGACTTTATCGTCTCCAAATATAATTTCTTCAGCAACTCTTCCTCCCATTGCAATAGCCATTTGCGCATGTAACTGTTCTCGTGTTTGTGAGACTTCATCTTTTTCTGGAAGTTGCATTACCATTCCAAGAGCTCTACCCCTAGGAATTATAGTTGCTTTATGAATTGGGTATGCAGCTTTCTCATTAATTGTAACAATTGCATGACCTGCTTCGTGATATGCAGTTAATCTTTTCTCCTCCTCAGTCATTACCATTGATCTTCTCTCAGCTCCCATCATAACTTTATCCTTTGCCTCTTCAAACTCTTGGCTTGTTACAATTCTTTTATTCTTTCGAGCAGCTAATAAAGCTGATTCATTAACTAAATTAGCTAAGTCAGCTCCAGAAAATCCTGGAGTTCCTCTTGCAATTGTTCTTAAATTAATGTCAGGCGCCATTGATATCTTTTTTGCATGGACTTTCAAAATTTGCTCTCTTCCGATTATATCAGGCAATGAAACTACTACCTGTCTATCAAATCTTCCTGGTCTTAATAATGCAGGGTCTAAAACATCAGGCCTGTTTGTAGCCGCGATAATTATAACTCCTTCATTTGTATCAAATCCATCCATTTCAACAAGTAGTTGATTTAAGGTTTGCTCTCTTTCATCGTTTCCTCCACCTAATCCAGCTCCTCTACTTCTTCCTACTGCATCAATTTCGTCTATAAAAATAATACATGGTGAATGTTTTTTTCCTTGCTCAAACATATCTCTTACTCTCGATGCTCCAACCCCAACAAACATTTCAACAAAATCTGATCCAGATATTGTAAAAAAAGGAACTCCAGCTTCACCTGCTATAGCTCTTGCTAACAAAGTTTTACCAGTTCCTGGTGGACCTACTAATAAAGCTCCTCTAGGAATTTTTCCTCCAAGCCTGCTAAATTTTCTAGGGTCTTTTAAAAATTCTACAACTTCTTCAACTTCTTCTTTTGCTTCCTCAACTCCAGCAACATCTTTAAATGTAACTTTTCCCTTAAGTTCGTTCATCATTTTTGCTTTGGATCTTCCAAAACCCATAGCTCCACCTTTGCCTCCTTGCATTTGTCTCATAAAGAAAATCCACACAGCAATTAACAAGAGCATTGGAAACCAAGACAGCAAAACTCCAAAAAGAGATGGCATTTTTTCCTCGATAGGAGCTGCAGATATACTAACTCCTTTATCAGAAAGTTTCTCAATTAAATTTGGATAATTTGGAGAATAAGTCATAAATTTTTCTCCATTAGACATAATACCTGTAATGTTATTCCCCTGTATATCAACTTGTACTACTCTTCCATTTTCAACTTCCGACAAAAATTCAGAGAAAATTATATTATTTTTTTGGCTTACTGATCCCTGAGGATTCTTGAACATATTATACAAGCCAATAGTCAAAAAGACTATTATTGCCCACATTGCTAAATTTTTTAAATTCATACTTATAAATTAAGAATTATTATAAATTAAACAAGTGCAATATTGATGCAATTTCATCTTTTTTTTATGATTTCTGGATAAATTTTGACTGAATTGCTGATTTTTTCAATTATACATCCTGATAATGTTGTTCTTTTAAAATTTTTTGATTTTAAAGCTTTAATTAAATGATCAATACTTTTGCCCCTAGATGCATAATATTTTTTTCCAACAGTTTTAAGAATCGTTGATAATGATCTAAAAATAATTTCATGGGGCATATCTAAAAAATTACTACTTAAAATATACATATTTTTTTTAAAAAGTATGGAGTTAGAGATCATATTTTTATCCGTATAATAATCTAGTGCGACATTGCTAGCAGATAAGTTTTTAATAACAATTCTCAATTTATTTTCATCTAAACCCTCTTTTTTAAGATTGTTAATAAGATTTCTGATTCTAACTCTTTTAAAAGTTGTATTTTTATTTGATGGATCAGTCAGATAGAAGTTAAAAACCTTTTTTGAGATACTTGTTAAATCAGACTTTTTAAATTTAATTAAAGGTCTTAAAATTTTCAATTGTTTATTATACTCTGACTGAATTTCATTAAAAGATACTAAACCTTTTAATCCTGATCCTCTTAACAATCTAATTAAAAAATTTTCATAAATATCATCTATATGATGAGCAACTAATAAAAATTTTATTTTATTCTTTTTACATTCATTATTTAACATGGAGTATCTATGATTTCTTGCAAATGATTGGATGCCTCTGATGGGTGATTTTACTTTTATATCTAGAATTTTACAATTTATATCAAATTTATTTAAAAAAACTTTTAATTTGTTTGCTTCAATATTAGAACCTTTCCTCAAATTATGATTAACATGATAAAAATTTACTTTTGCTTTATCGATAATAGAGAAACACTTTGATAAATAGGCTAAAGCAATGCTATCAGGCCCTCCAGATATAGCTACGGCAAATTTTGTTACATTCAAAGTATCTAAAATTTTTTTAAATTCTTGATAGACCTTATTTATTTGATCATTTCTTAAATGGTTAAGAAGTTTTTTATGAATTATCTTTTTTGCACTCAAACTTTTTTTCTTCATATTTTGATTTTTGAAGAACAGATTGATTTGCATTTGGGTATTGTTTTTGAACACCAGTGATCATCAAACAACCTTGATCTTTCTCTCCTATTTGTACTAATGATACTCCAAGTTTCAATAGATTTATAGGAGCCTTTTCACTTTTAGGATATTTTTGATAACCTTCTAAGTATGCAGAAGCTGCATCAGTATATAATTGTCTAATTCTAAAAGTTTCAGCATACCAATATTGTGCACTCCCAGCTAAATCGTGTTCCGGATTTGAATTAACAAACTCTCTAAAAGCTCTTTCAGCAGTGTTATAATCTCCAACTTTAAGTAAATTTGTAGCAAACTCATATTGTTTTTTTGGACCTACATCTGGTAAAATTTTTTCTTCTGGTTCGAAATTTTCAGTAATCACACTTGAAGTAGTGTCAATTGATTGGGTTTGTTGCGTCATTAGTTTTGTCTCTGTATCTTTATAAGTAATTGAACCTAAATCCTGAGGTTGCGATGAACCAGGCAACATTTTATTTTCTTTTTGATCAGAATTAGTTTGCAAATTTTGTAAATCATTATTTTGCATTGCAATTTTATTTTCCTCTAATTGTTGAAATCTAAACTGATTATCTGCCTGAACTTTTGAAACTCTTGTTGAAAGCTTATCAAGTTTGAAATTTATTTCTTCAAATTTATTTGTAAGTTCTTGAAACTGTTTTTCTATTTCAGATAATTTTAGTAAGTGTCTTGTCAAAACTTCCTCCGAATTTATATCAATCGAACTTTGAGAATTTGAATTATCGACATCTGGAGAAAAGTTTTCAGAATAAACAGCTCTCTCTAAAGTTTTTAAGTCTTTTTGAATTGATTGCAAAACTTCATAAATATTGTGAGTATCTGCTGATACGATTTTTGAATAAAACAATAATATTATTAATGTAAAGAAAAAAAATAAGCTTTTTAATTTAATCATAATTTCATTTGTAATTATAATGATGGCAAAAAAAAGACCCTAAACCTTAATATAGTTTTAGGGCCTTTTTATAAATCTTTTAGTTAGCTTTAACTGTAACTGCTCTTCTATTTTTTGACCAAGATAAAGGATTTGAACCTGAGTCAACAGGTCTTTCTTTACCGTAACTTATTACAGAAATCCTATCTGAGGAAACTCCATAAGTCATTAAATAATCTTTAGCAGCATTGGCTCTTCTTTCTCCTAAAGCTAAATTGTATTCTCTTGTGCCTCTTTCATCTGCATGTCCCTCTAAAACTACAGTTACACTCGAATTTTCTCTCATCCAAGATGCTTGTTTTCTTAAAGTTTCTCTTGAAGCAGTTGTTAGAATAGATTCGTTCGTTGCAAAGAAAACTCTATCAGGAACACCGTCTGCTAGATATTCAACAGTATCAGTTCCGGTATAAACATCTCCTTGCATTTGAGAATCTATTTGGGCTGCTTTTTGAGTTGCACAAGCTGATAATAATAAGCTGAATGCTAGAACTAAAAAGCTGTTTTTGTAAATTTTGCTTAATTTCATCAATGCTCCTCTTAATTCAGTTGATAGACTTTTTCACATCTAAATAGATCTTTCAAGTCTAAAAATCAATAAATTTTTATTAAAATCGATCTAATTAGTTAATAATGATGACCAAGAAGGGTCTGAAGCATCAGTTTCTGTGTCTACTAACCTTTCATTATAACCAGTTAGATCAATTGACCAAAGTTTTGCTGAAAAACCTTCTCCTTTGCTGTCAGTCTTTGTTTCCCTATAAAAAATTAAAACTCTTCCATTTGGTGACCATGAGGGGGCCTCCTGGTAAAAATTTTCAGTGAGCAATCTTTCACCTTTTCCATCAGATCTCATTACACCTATGTAGAACTTACCTTTATGCAACTTTGTAAAAGCGATTAAATCTCCTCTTGGAGACCAAACAGGTGTTCCGTATAAACCTTTGCCAAAAGAAATTCTTTTCACATTTGATCCATTGCTATTCATCACATATATTTGTTGGTACCCACTCCTATCTGAATTGAATGTAATATATTTTCCATCAGGAGAATATGATGGCGAGGTATCTATTGAAGGATGATTTGTTATTCTTTCAACAATTCTATTTTCAAGGTCCATTGTATAAATATCAGAATTGCCATCCATTGCAAAACTCATGATAATTTTTTTTCCATCAGGAGAGAATCTTGGTGCAAAAGTCATACCAGGAAAATCTCCTACAACTTCTTGTATCCCTGTTTCGATATCTAATAAATAAACTCTTGGTAAATTTTTAAAATAGGAGAGATAAGTTATCATTTGATTTGTAGGATTAAATCTTGGAGTTAATACAAGTTCATTACCTAAAGTTAAATATTTCGTATTGTATCCATCTTGATCCATAATTGCTAATTTTTTAATTCTCTGAATCTTTGGGCCTTCCTCAGAAACATATATAATCCTTGTATCGAAATAACCTTTTTCACCTGTTAATCTCTCATAAACTTTATCAGATATTATATGACCAATTCTTCTCCAATTTTTTGGTACAGTAGTAAAAGCTAAAGCTAATATTTCTTTGGCAGCTAAAACATCCCATAATCTAAATTCAACTCTTAACTTTTCATCCTGAAAGGTTACTTTTCCAGTAATTAACGCTTGGGCCTTAATTAATGCCCAATCTTCAAACCTCGGTTTTAGGTGTGCTATGTCAGGGTTTTGTAAAAAAGCATCTTTATCTAATGGGTTAAATAAACCAGATTGTCTAAAATTATTTTCTATAACTCTTGAAATTTCTAGGCCTACATCATCTATTTTTAAATTTTTTTGAAGATTTAATTTAGTTTCCTCATTAGAGGATAATGACGAAACTGCAATCGGCAATGGGTTAAGATTACCTCTAGTAATATCAATCTCAATTACAGCATAACCTTTTGTACTAATAAAAATAAATAAAGTAATTATTAATAAATTAATATTTTTCATTATCCCTCCAACATTTCTCTTGCATCAAAATTCAATTGTAAATCTTTCCATCTTTCATATCCAGTGGTTGGTACTCTTAAAGGTTGGCATAATTGAACAGCTCTAAGTGCACTTTCAGCAAGCACTTTATAAAAACCCTGGCCTGGCTTATTCATTCTAGCATGGTCTAAAATTTCTGTCTTTACTACTGATCCATCAGGTTTTAATTTCAATTTTATTCTTACAAGTAAATTTTCGTTATAAGGCAAACCTAGTGGAATACTCCAGCAACCGAAAATTTGCGCTTTTAATGCATCTTCCTCGCTCAAAGTCAGTCCAGAAATATCCATATTTTTATCTTGAGATTGTGTTATTTTCCTGTTTTTTACTATAGTTTCAGCCAGGTCCTCTTTTGATTTATCTATTAAAGCAGCAATGCTATTTGGATCAAACATTTCCTTTTTCTCAAATTCTGAGACCTGTTTTACCTCATTATCAATTTTTTCTGGGTTTTGTTTTTCTTCCTCTATTTTTTTCACCTTTTTACTTTTTTCTTCTGGTAGTGGAATTGCATCTGGTTTTACTTTTTTTACTTTTTTGGGTGGTGCTTGCTCAGAAACTAGTTTTTCCTCTTCTTTTTTCTTTACTTTTTCAATAATTTTTTTTGCTTTAGGCGCATAAGGAATATTAGTTTTGTCTGTAATTTGTATAAGCTCTACAGAAATTAAAGGTGGCAACTCTATGGGTTTTTTAGATAAATAAGGTAAGCTCATTGCTGCAATAAAAATTAATAAAAAATGAAAACTAGAAGAGATTATTAAATTTTTATACATAAATTATCTCTCCTTATAAGGCTCAGATATAAGTGCAACTTTTGTAAAACCTGAACCTGATAACATTCCCATTATCTCTAAAACTCTTCCATAATTAATAGTCTTATCACCTCTAACATATATTCTTGTATCTGTTCTATTTTTAGAAACAGCTAATATTTTTGCAATAATTTTATCATACTCAACTTTAGACTCTTGAATAAAAATTTCACCTCTAGAATTTATTGTTAATGTTAGAGGTTCAACCTCCTCTGGCAAAGAATCTGCAGAACTTTCGGGCAAATCTACTTGAACTCCAACTGTTAATAATGGTGCTGTAACCATAAATATAATTAGTAAAACCAACATAACATCAACAAAAGGAGTTACATTAATTTCACTCATTGGTTCTCGTAAGGAGCGTTTTAACTTAAAAGCCATTTAAATAATTGATAAAAACTTTTTAGAAAAACTTTCAAGCTTTTGTGAATATTTTTTTGAATCGCTACTAAATTTATTAAAGGCTACAACTGCTGGAATAGCAGCCAATAATCCAAGTGCAGTAGCAAACAAAGCTTCTGCAATACCTGGAGCAACTATAGCTAGACTTGTATTTCTTGAAATCGCAATAGATTGAAACGAATTCATAATTCCCCAAACAGTTCCGAATAAACCAATGAAAGGAGCAGTAGAACCTACAGTTGCCAAAAAAGTATAACTTTTATCAATTCTATTCATCTGTTTTTCAATATTAACTTCTAGAATATTAGTTAATCTTTCACTTAAATTTGATTTTGATCTAGATTTCATTACTACTTGCATCGTATCTTTAAATAAATTTGCCATAGGATCGTCAATATTTGCTGGCAAGTTGTTATAAAAAGTCTCTGCAGATTTTGATTTCCAAAATTTATTTTCAAATTCTTCTGTTGTTGAATTAATTTTTTTAAATAATCTATATTTTTCAATAATTATAGCCCAAGAATAAATCGATGCTGCAATCAAAATTATTATAACTGATTTTACAATTACATCTGCTCTCAAAAATAAATTTATTATTGAAAAGTCTGTACTACTCGCTAAACCAACTGCTTGGGATGTGATATCAGCTTCCATAATTGTGTTTCACACTAAAATGTGTCATCAATTTGACTACTAAAACTTTATTTAATCGCCTTTTTGGCGAGTATTGCTAAAAAAACTCGCAATTAATATCGCATCAGCTTTGTTTGAGTCTTTTTTCCTAGAAAATTGGGAAGATATATATGGAAAAATTTCTATTACCTTTGTTCTGCTTGCATCTTTTTCAGTTTTTATTAATCCAAAATATTTTTTCCATTTTGCTGGTCTCACAAAATGCATTGAGAGTTGCATTGCGGAACAAATACCTTTTAAGACACCAAAAGATTGGCCAAAGTTAAACATGCTAGTTACTCCTTGTCCGGGCATAGCTGAGACTTGTTCAATTACAACTAATACATCTTTTTTAGGTATATTTTTAATTCTACTAGATATTTCATTAAATATTTGCGGTCCATTGATCTGCCTTTTATTTTTTTTTCCATCTGCCATTGTCGGCATATCTATTATTTCATTAACTTGGTCATTTTCGAAAAAACATATTGCTCCTGAAATACCTGGGTCTATACCTATAATTAACATTTTTTAAAATTTAACATTTGTAAATACATTCTGGACATCTTCATCTTCTTCTATAAGTTCTAAAAATTTTGATATATCATCTTTTATTTTTTCTGGAATTTCAATATAATTTAAAGGTACCCATTCAATCTCTGTAGAAATAAAATTTTTTATTTTTTTTTCAATTTTTTTTTTTACTTGATATATTTTATTTTTATCACAATGTATTTCATAAAAATTATTTCTAAAAAAGCACTCATTTGCACCCGACTCTATTGCTAAATCAAAAATTTTATCTTCAGTTATCTCAGAGTTATCTAATTTAATTATGCCTATTTGCTTAAAATTGTGTGATGCAGATCCAGTTGTACCAAAACTTCCACCACTTTTTTGAAAAATAGTCCTTATATTTGATGCAGTTCTATTTTTATTATTTGTTAAAGCCTCAACAATAACAGCAATGTTATTTGGCCCAAAACCTTCATACCTTATCTTTTCATAATTACCTTCAAATGATATTTCTGACTTATCAATTGCTCTCTGAATATTATTTTTTGGCATATTTGCAGATCTTGCAGACTGGATAGCTGACCTAAGCCTTGGATTATTGTCTGGATCTTTTTCTCCTAGTTTTGCAGCTACTGTAATTTCTCTTGATAATTTAGAAAATATTCTAGAACGTACTTTATCTACTCTTCCTTTTTTATGTTTTATTCCTGCCCAATGAGAATGACCTGCCATTTTTTAATTTTTATTTAACTCTCCTCCAAAAATAAAAGCTTCGACATGATCAGCTAATCCATTATTTAAATTACAAGTAACAATAACTCCACACAAGCTTGCATCACCTTCTGCTGGAAAATGTTTTTTTGAGTTTTTTTTTAAAAAACGATTTAATGAATTTTCTTTATTCATTCCTATAACTGAATTATATGTTCCACACATGCCTGCATCTGTTTGATATGCGGTACCATTATTTAAAATTCTAGCGTCATTAGTTGGAACATGAGTATGTGTACCAACAACTAAAGTTGCTTTTCCATCAAACAAATGTCCTATTGCCATCTTTTCACTTGTAATTTCACCATGAAAATCTACTACTAGAAAATCATAATTTTGTTTTAATCTATTTTTTTTTAAAAAATTGTTTGCCTCAATAAAAGCATCATCACTTTTTTTCATAAAAATATTACCCATTAGATTTAAAACGCCAATCTTGTATCCTTTTTTTGAGTTATAAATTTCAAAACCTTTGCCAGGTGAACCTGATAATAAATTATTAGGCCTTAATAATCTTTGTTCTCTTTCAATATGACTCGCCGTCTCTTTTTGATCCCAAACATGATTTCCTGTAGTAATCACATCAACACCAGAACTAAATAACTTATTAGATATATTTTCAGTTATACCTACTCCCTCATTAGCAGCATTTTCACCATTGGCTATAACAAAATCTATTTTTTTATTTTGTATAATATTTTTTAAATTTTTCTCGATTGATATACAACCGGGTTTTCCAAATACATCTCCTAGAAAAAGAATTTTCATCTTAATATATATTTTTCTGTAATTATTATATCTAACTTTCTATCATATTTGTTTAAAGGAACTTTATTAATTTTTTGGGATGAATGAGCAATACCAATCTTAAATACCTTTTTTTTCTTTTGTATTTTGTTTATATATCGATCATAATATCCTCCGCCATATCCGATACGATAAAGATTCTTATCAAATGCGACTAAAGGTATAAATATAATATCTGGATAGACTTTTTTTAACTTTGATGGTTCGGGTATTCCAAATTTATTTACATGTAAAATATCGTCAGAGTTCCAAATATAAAAATCCATATCATTATTAGTCTTTATTACTGGTAAAGATAATTTTATTTTTTTTTTCTCTAGTTCATTTAAAATGTGAAGATCATCCATTTCAAAATTTACGGGGTAATATCCTCCAACTATTTTTTTTTCGTAATTATATATCTTTAAAGTATTTATAATTTTTGAAATATTTACTTTAATATTTTTTCTATTTTTTAATTTCCTAAGTTTTATTAATTTAAATCTTATATTAGATTTTACCACTGAAATTATTGCAAAGGTTTATCTGGATTAGCTTTTTTTAAGAAATTTTCTATCTCATCTGTTGCGTGATCAATTATCTTTTCATATTCAAACTTATTTTCATCAATTTCGTTTTTTAAATTAATTTGTTCATTATTTAATTTATTTATTTCACTTTCTTTTCTATCTTTATATTCATAGACTAAGGACTTTAATTCTTTAAATTTATTAGTTAATTCTTTTAACTCCCCTATCTTTTTTTCAATTTTTTTTTTTGTTTCAAAGTATTCATCCATCACAGTTATAGATGTTATTAATAGAAGTTTGCTTTCACCAATATTTCCTAAAGATGTCTTTAAATCATTAAATTTCTCATTAAGATGAATTGACAGCTCTTTAAGATGATCTTCCTGACCATCTTCACAGGATAAAAGGAACTCTTTACCATTAAATTTAATATTTATATTTGCCATTTATCTATTTCCTCTAATAGAGTATCCGTTTCCTGATTTAATTCATCAATTTTTTGCGAAAACTCCAATTCTTTCTTGGACTCACTCTCTCTATGTTGATTCATATGATCTAATTTATTTTTTAAAACTACATAATTTTCCTTAAGTTCTTTGTATTTCAATTCAAGTTCTTTTTTTTCAATTTCTAATTGATTTTTTTGTTTATCTAAACTTGATATTGTATCTTTTAAAATGATATCGTCAGATTTTATAAGGCTCAATTTTTCAATAACCTCATTTAATTTTTTTTCTTTTTCATAAAGAGATTTCATATATATATGGATATAATATTAGATTGATTCACCCAAGTCTAGATAGGATAATTTTTGAATAATAACTATAAAGATTTATCAAATGCCATAAGATTTCTGTCTATTGATGCCGTAGAAAAAGCCAATTCTGGACATCCTGGATTGCCAATGGGAATGGCTGATGTGGTTACGATTCTTTTTAAAAATTTTTTAAAGTTTAACCCAAAAAAACCTGATTGGATAAATAGAGACAGATTCGTCCTTTCTGCAGGCCACGGATCAATGCTTCTTTACTCTGTATTGTATTTAAGTGGATACAAAAGCGTTTCATTAAAAGATATTAAAAATTTTAGACAACTAAATTCTATTTGTGCAGGGCACCCTGAATATTTCAGAAATTCAGGCATTGAAACTACTACTGGTCCTCTTGGACAAGGAATAGCTAATGCAGTAGGTTTAGCATTGGGGGAAGAAATACTAAAAAATAAACTTGGTAAAAATACAATAAATCATAAAACTTATGTTTTGGCAGGAGATGGGTGTTTAATGGAGGGTATAAGTCATGAAGCTTTAAGTTTAGCAGGACATCTAAAATTAAAAAACTTAATAATGTTATTTGATAATAATTCTATATCAATAGACGGACCAACAAGTCTTGCGGTATCAGATAATTTTAAAAAAAGGTTCCAAAGCTATGGGTGGGATTATATTTTAGTTGATGGACATAACCCAAAGAAAATATTTAAAGCTCTTAAAAGAACTCAAAATGCAAAAAAACCTACTGTAATATCTTGCAAAACTATAATCGGTTATGGATCTCCAAATAAATCTAAGACTGCATCTGTACATGGAAGTCCATTGGGTGAAGATGAAGTAAACTTAGTCAGAAAAAAATTAAATTGGTCCTATAGTCCTTTTATTATACCTAAAAAAATATTGAATGAGTGGAGAGAAATTGGAAGAAAAAGTGAAAAAGAATATTTAAAATGGTCGAAAAAATCTTTTACTAAAGCAAATAATTGGCTTAAATCTTCAAAATTTAATAAATCAATTTCAAAAAAGATAATTAATGAAAAAAAAAATTATTTGAAAACTCTTGAACCAATTGCAACTAGAAAGTCTTCTGAAAAAGCTTTAGATATAATAACACAAATCCAAAATATAATAGGTGGATCAGCAGATTTAGCTGGATCAAATAATACAAAAACAAAAGTACAAAAAATAATCAAGCCAGGAAATTTCAATGGTAATTATATTCATTATGGTGTTAGAGAACATGCAATGTGTGGAATAATGAATGGAATATCATTACATAGTGAACTTATTCCTTATGGTGGAACTTTTTTGATTTTCAGTGATTATTGTAAACCTGCAATTAGATTATCAGCAATGATGAAGTTAAGAGTAATTCATGTTATGACGCATGACTCAATTGGTTTAGGAGAGGATGGTCCAACTCATCAACCTATAGAACAACTTTCCAGCTTAAGATCGATACCAAATTTAAATGTATTAAGACCAGCAGACACAATAGAGACTTTTGAGTGTTGGGAGATTGCTCTTAAGAGTAAAAATACACCAAGTATATTGGCTTTAACTAGACAAAAAATTGAGCCTATTAGAAAAAAATTTTCAAGTTACAATAAGAGCTCGCTAGGTGCGTATGAGGTTACAAGGACAGGAAAAAAAGTAAATTTAACAATTTTTGCAAGCGGTTCAGAAGTTGCCTTGGCAATAAATATTAGTCATAAATTAGCCACACTAAAGATTTATTCAAAAGTTATTTCTGTACCTTCGCATGAATTATTTGATAAACAAAACAAGTCTTATAGAAAAGAAATTTTAAAAGAAACAAAACACAAGATCTCTATAGAGGCAGGTTCTACTGACTGTTGGAAGAAATATATTGGCGAAAATGGTAAGAGTTTTGGAATAAACAACTTTGGTAAAAGTGCACCTTATAAAGATATTTATAATTTTTTTGGTTTAAGTGTTGAAAGAATAACGAAAGAAACTTTAAAATTAATGGGAAAATAAGTATGAAAATTAAAATTGGTATTAATGGTTTGGGAAGAATTGGTAGAATGATAATAAGGGCACTATATGAAAATAATAATAAAAATATTGAAATAAAACATATTAATAGTAGATCAAATTCCGAAACTGCATCACAATTATTAAAATATGATTCCATTCACGGAAAATTTAATTTCGAAATTGAAAATAATAAAAATAATTTAATCATTAAAAATAAAAAAATTACATACAGTCAATATAGTGATTTAAAACAAATAAATTGGAAAAAATATAATGTTGACTATGTTTTAGAATGTACAGGAAAATTTAATACTAAAGAAAGATTAATGAGACATTTAGATAATGGGGCTAAAAAAGTTATCGTTTCAGCTCCTTGTGAAGGATCAGATAAAACTATAGTTTTTGGTGTAAATGAAAAAACCCTTCGCAAAGAAGATAAAATTATTTCTGCAGCATCTTGTACAACAAATTGCCTTGCCCCTGTTGCGAATGTCATAAATGATAATTTTATTATTGAAAAAGGATTTATGACAACAATACATTCTTTTACTACTGACCAGAGATTGCTTGATAATTCACACAAAGATCCTAGAAGAGCTAGATCAGCTGTTCAATCCATAGTTCCTACATCAACTGGGGCATCAAAATCTATTGGCAATATAATTCCAGATTTAAAAGGTAAATTAGAAGGAGTGGCCATGAGAGTACCCACCGCGAATGTTTCACTAATTGAACTTGTCTTTTGCACAAAAGAGGAATTATCTATAGATAAAATTAATAATGCTTTAATAAGATCTTCAAAAAAAAATCTAAAAGGTATCTTAGATGTTACAAAAGAAAAATTAGTTTCAACAGATTTTAATCATAATTCTAATTCTGCAATTGTTGACGCATCTTTAACTAATGTGGTTGGAAAAAACATGGGAAAAATATCAGCCTGGTATGATAATGAATGGGGTTTTTCTAACAGAATGTGTGATTTAGTTGAGTTTATTTCTAAAAAAAATTAATGAAATCAATAGAGGATTTTAAACACAAACTTTCTAACAAAGTAGTTTTAGTAAGATTAGACCTAAATGTTCCAATAAAAAATGGAAATATAGTTGATACTAATAGAATAGATAAAATAATACCTACATTAAAATACTTATTAAAAAATAATTCAAAATTAATTTTAATTTCTCATGTTGGTAGACCCAATGGAAAAACAATAGATAGTTTGTCTTTAAAACCTATAGGTGAAAATCTCTCAAAGCAACTTAATGAAAAAGTAAAACTATTAAATGAAAATATATATAATTTAAATAAAACAAATATTTTTAAAAACGAAAAAGAAAAAGTAGTATTGCTGGAAAATATAAGATTTTATATTGAAGAAGAAAACAATGACGAAAGTTTCGCAAAACATATTGCATCTTTTGGTGATATTTATGTAAATGAAGCATTTTCATGTTCTCATAGGTCTCATGCATCAGTTGCTAAAATTTCAAATTTTATAGAATCTTTTGCAGGAAAACTTTTAAAATCAGAGATTGATGCATTGAATAAAATTACTTATAAAATAAATAAACCAATAACTTGTATTATTGGTGGATCGAAAGTTTCAACAAAAATAAAAATAATTAAAAATCTGATACCAAAATTTAATAATATTATAATTGTAGGTGGAATGGCAAATAACTTTATTAAATTTTTTGGTAATAGTATTGGTAATTCTGTTCATGAGAAAAATTGTGATGAAATAATTAAAGAAATTTTTGAATTGGCAAAATTAAAAAATTGTAATTTAGTTTTACCTGAAGACTATATGGTTGGAAATAACATAGAAGATACTGCAACAATTAAAAAAAAAGGTGAAATAGATGATAATGATATGATATTAGACATAGGATCACTTACAATAGAAAAAATAAAAATTTTAATAAATTCCTCAAAAACAATTCTTTGGAATGGCCCAGCTGGTTATTTCGAAAATAAAAATTTTGCAAAAGGAAGTTTTGAGATAGCTAAAGAAATATCTAAAAAAACAAAAGAGGGAAAGCTTTTTTCAGTAATTGGAGGAGGTGATACGGTGGCGGTGATTAATAAATTAAATTTATTTTACAGTTTCAATTTTGTTTCAACTGCAGGTGGAGCTTTTTTAGAATTTCTTGAAGGAAAAGAGCTTCCTGGTATAAAAGCCTTAAAATAAATGTCAGAATTAAATAGTATAGCTTTAAAAATTATTTCTTCAGGAAAAGGTATTTTGGCTGCCGACGAAAGCACTGCAACAATGAAAAAAAGATTAGATAGTGTTAATGTGGAGGCAAATGAAAAAAATAGATTAAATTTTAGAAGTATTCTTTTTTCATCAGAAAGTATGAATTCATGTATTGGGGGTGTTATATTGTATGATGAAACAATTAAACAGGAATTAAAATCAAAAAAAATTCCAGAAATAATATCCAAGACAGGTGCGTTGCCAGGAATTAAAGTTGATACTGGAGCTAAAGTTTTAGCTAATTCTTCTGATGAAAAAATTACTGAAGGCTTAGATGGTTTAAGAGATAGACTTAAAGAGTATTACAGTCTTGGAGCTAGATTTGCTAAATGGAGAGGTGTGTATATAATTACAGACAAGTATCCAAGTAAAATTTCTATTATATCAAATGCACATTCTTTAGCTAGATACTCTGCTTTAGTTCAAGAGTCCGGAATGGTACCAATAGTAGAACCTGAAGTTTTAATGGATGGTGATCATACCGCTGAGATTTGTTATGAAAAAACTTCCGAAGTTATAAAGAGATGTTACGAAGAGTTAATTTTACATAAAGTAGATCTATCTGGAACTATATTAAAACCAAACATGATATTGCCTGGAATAAAAAGTGACCAAAAGTTATCGAGTAAAGAAATTGCAGAATTAACAATTAAATGTTTGACTGAAAATGTACCAAAAGAAGTGCCTGGTATTGCATTTTTATCTGGAGGACAAAGTGAAATTGATGCAACAAAAAATTTAGATGCTATAAATAAAATAAATAACTCAAATTTTATAATGACCTATTCTTATGGCAGGGCACTACAACAAAGTGCACTTAAACATTGGTCAAAAAATTTGGATGATATCCAAGGTACTCAAAAAGTTTTTAATCATAGAGCTAGAATGTGTAGCTCTGCATCTAAAGGTGAATGGTCAGAAGAGATTGAAAAAAAACAGTAAATTTATCTATTTAATATCTCCGGAAAAAATTAATAAGAATTTTTTTAACGATCTTGAAAATATTTTAAAAACCAAAAAAATATCTTTTTTTCAATTAAGATTAAAAAAAGAAAAAATTAAAAAAATAATTATTTATGGTAAAAAAATTAAGAAAATTTGTAAAAAATTTAATGTAAAACTAATAGTTAATGATAGCCCAAAATTAACAAAAATTATAAAAGCGGATGGCTGTCATTTAGGTCAATCAGATGGCAGTATATCAGATGCTAGAATGATATTAAAAAATAAGATTATTGGCATAACTTGTCATAACTCAAAAGAATTAATCAAAAAAGCTATTATTGATAGACCGAATTACATTGCTATAGGGGCTTTTTTTAATTCTAAAACTAAAAAGATTAAATATAAAGCGTCTATTAAACTTTTAAAATTAGCAAAAAAAATGACTAAAATTCCAATTGTAGCAATCGGAGGAATAAATTCGAAAAATTATAAAAAACTTTTGTTGAATAAAGCAAACTTTTTAGCTATTTCAGGCTACATTTGGAATAATAAAAAACTTAACCCAAGTGAAGCTATAAAATTTATTAAATGAAAATATCTGGAAATGAAATAAAACCTGGGATGTTAATTGAGCACAAGAATGATTTGTGGGAAGTTTTAAAAACACAGCATGTCAAACCAGGAAAGGGTGGTGCATTCAACCAAGTTGAAATGAAAAGTGTAAATAAAGGTACAAAATTAAATGAGAGATTTAGATCAAGCGATACGATTGAAAAAGCAGCTATAGAGGAAATAGAAATGAATTTTTTGTATCAAGATGAAATAGATTATTACTTTATCAATCAAAAAACTTTTGAACAAATTAATTTAAAAAAAAATATTGTGGGTGAAAAAGGTAAGTTTTTAAAAGAAAATTTAACTTTAAAAATCAGTTTTTATGATGATAAAGCTATTTCAATAGATCTACCAAATCAAATTAATTGTAAGGTAGAAAGCACTGATGTTGCATTAAAAGGACAAACTGTATCTTCTTCTTATAAGCCAGCTTTATTAGATAATGGTATAAAAATCCAAGTACCTCCATTTATTGAGTCTGGTGATGAAATAATTGTAGATTCAAGAACAATTGAATATATAAAAAAGATTTAAAAAATGAATTCTATTTCAGCAGAATTAAATATAATGATCAAAGCAGCCGAAAAAGCTTCAAAAGTATTAATAAGAGACTTCGGGGAAGTTGAGAAATTACAGGTATCAGTTAAAGGTCCTTCAGACTTTGTTACAAACGCTGATAGGAAAGTTGAAAAAATATTAATAGAAGAATTAAATAAATCTAGAAGAAAATATTCTATTATTAGTGAAGAAATAGGAAAAATAAATTCAACTGATAAAGATAATTTTTGGATTATTGATCCAATAGATGGAACAACAAACTTCCTTCATGGTGTTCCTCACTTTGCAATATCAATTGCTTTGAAATCTAAAGATGAAATAATATCTGGATTAATTTATGATCCAATAAAAAATGAAATGTTTTATGCAGAAAAAAATAATGGTGCTTTTTTTAATAATCACAGAGTAAGAGTATCAAAAAAGAAAAAAATTGATGAATGCTTATTTGCAACAGGAGGTAAAAACGAAAATAAAAATCATTTGAATTTTAGGAGATCAGGAAGTGCAGCACTGGACATGGCTTATGTTGCGTCGGGAAGATATGATGGATATTTTCAAAATAATCTTAATATTTGGGACATAGCTGCTGGAATAATTCTTATAAAAGAGGCAGGGGGGAAAATTAATGATATAGATTTATCTAGCACTGATAATATTAAAGTTAGAGCATCCAATAACTCTATTTATGAAAAAATGCTAGAAAATCTTGATAACTTTTAATTGTTTTTAAAAAATCTTTTGCTATAAGTCCAGCTATGAAAAAAAAAACACATCCTAACTACCATAAAATAAAAGTAGAAATGACAGATGGAACCCAGTTTGAAACTAAATCTACCTGGGGATCTGAAGGAGAAGTTTTAAAATTAGAGATTGATCCTATTTCACATTCTGCATGGACCGGTGGTAAACAAAAAATTTTAGATAAAGGAAGAGTTAGTAAATTTAATAAAAAATTTCAAAACTTTAGATCAGAGAAGAAAGATTAATGTCAAATTCACCTTTAATGCCAATGGCTACAGCTGTGTGGTTGGTAGAAAATACAACTTTAACATTTAAACAAATTGCAGAATTTTGTAATTTACACGAAGTAGAGATTCAAGGCATAGCTGACGGAGATGTAGGAAAAGGCATAGTAGGTTATAATCCAATAATATCAGGACAGCTTACCAGAAATGAAATAGAATTATCTTCTCAAGACCAGAATAGACCACTACAAATTAATACTTACGATTTAGAAATTATTGATAAAAATAAAAAAGCTAAAAAGTATGTACCTCTATCAAAAAGACAAGACAAGCCTGACTCTGCATTATGGCTTCTAAAAAATCATTCAACATTAAAGGACTCTCAAATTGCTAAATTAGCTGGAATAACAAAGAATTCGGTCACAGCTATAAGAAATAAAAGTTATTGGAATTATAATAATTTAAATCCAAAAGATCCTGTTGCGATTGGTTTGTTTAATCAAAAAGATTTGGTTGAAGCTTTAGAAAAAGCTGAGAGAAGAATAAAAAGAGAGAAAAAACAAAAAGAAAAAGAACAAAAAGATAAAATTTAGTAACGAATATATTATATAGACAACTAAAGTTTAAAATGTTAGTTAGTCTTTTTTTTTAGGAGGTGCTTATTAAAATAGATGTAAAAGATAATAATGTTGAACAAGCATTAAGAGTTTTAAAAAGAAAACTCCAAAGAGACGGGTTTTTTAAAATTATAAAGCTCAAAAACACATATGAGAAGCCCTCGGAAAAGAAAAAAAGAATTTTACAAGAAAATATTAAGAGAGTTAAGAAGTTAAATAAACTAAAAAACAGATTTTAAACCGCGGGGTGGAGCAGCCTGGTAGCTCGCAAGGCTCATAACCTTGAGGTCGGCGGTTCAAATCCGTCCCCCGCAACCAATTAATAGATATTTTATAATTTGAATTTAGATTTTTTACTATCAACTAAAAAGTTCTTAACAGTATCTATTGTAAGTCTATTGAAGCTCTTTCCAAATTTCTCTATCTTTTCTATTATATTCGGTGGAGTTGTTATGATATGGCAACCAAGTTTTTTTGATTGTATATAATTGTAAGGTTCCCTTGTGCTAGCCCAAAGTATTTGAACATTTTTATATCTTCTAGCAAATTTAATACTTTTTTTAATTTCGGGTATTGGATCTTTTCCTGTATCAGCCATTCTGCCTGCAAAAATTGATATTATAACCTTTGTTTTTTTATTAATTGACTTTAAAATCTTTTTAGTTTGATTGGCTGTATATACTGCAGTGATATTTAATTTAATATTATTATTGTTTAAATAATTTATCACATCTCCTAGATATCTACCTTTAGAATTAGTAACTGGAATTTTTACATATATTTGATTTCCCCAACTTTTTATTTTCAAAGCTTGTCGAATTATATTTTTTTTTTCATCTGCAAAAACCTCAAAAGAAATTGGTTTATTGGTTATTTTTAAAATATTTTTACAGTACTTTGTATAATCTTTCGCTCCAGCTTTTCTCATGAGGCTTGGATTAGTTGTAAAACCTTTCACTATTTTTTTTTTATGAAATTTTTTTATTTGCTTCAAATCAGCAATATCACAGAATATTTTTGTCATAAATTATTATAATTGAATTTAAAATTATTTAAAAACAATTTCAAATTTTTTACTTACTAAACTTGCACCATATTGGCTTAAATGCCCATCATCTGCAAAAAAAGATCCTTTTTCATCTCCTAAAAAACAGAATTTATCATCACAAATTATCTCCGATACATCTATAAAATTATCATTTAATTCCTTTTTTAATAAAATAATACTTTCACTAAAATTTTTATCAAAAATATTTTTGTTTATTTTTAATTTAGATTCAATTTCATCTTTTTTAATGTGTTTAAACTTAATTAGTCTAGATAAGTCTTGTGGAAAATCAAACGAAGGTGTTTGGATAGGCCCAATTAAATATACTTTTTTATTTTTTTCTTCAAGTTTCTTAACAAGATGAATTAATGATTTGGCAAAAAGTAAAATATCATCTTCAATATAATTTTTTCCATCATATAATTGATTGCTTATCCAAGTTGTTCCAATTATAATTGTTTTTATATAATCATCTTCAGAGTATTTATTAAAATTTTCTTTAGCTCTTTGCAAACATGTATCTGCTATGTTTATATTTATTGTTGGCAAACATCCTGTGCTAGAAATTAATATTGCTTCCAATGATTTTTTTTCTAAGAAAGGTTTAATTGATGGTACATACATTTGCATGTGAGAATTTCCAAGAAGTGCAACTTTATTTTTACTATTATTTGGCAATTTGTTTACCAAGCACGCTTTAGACCCTTTGTAATTTATAATATTTTTGAATTTACATTTAAAATTTGTAAATGAATTTTTTGAAATTATCTCATAATAATTTTCATCATATTTTTTATTATTTAAAATATTATAAGATGAAAATATTATAATGGATACTAGCATCATAAATAAATATGTGAAAAAAGATTTTAGAGATAGTTTGTATCGAAATATCTGCTCAACATATTTATAACTTATTATTGAAAAGACTATAACAATCATCAATCCAATTATTTTTGTTATAAAACTGACTTCATAAACATTATAATACTTAAAAAAAACAAGAATCGGCCAATGCCACAAATATAAGGAAAAAGAAATTAAGCCAATATAGTTTAAAAAATTATTTTCAATTAATTTTTTAAAAAAAAAGTTTTTTGGAATCTTGCTACTTAAAAATAAAGTAGTAAAAATAATTAAAATAAAATCTGATGGAACGCCAGGAATATCAAATAAAATACTTATAATAATTATAAATAAATAAATACTTGCAAAATAATTATTATGGTAATTATTATATTTTGTAAATATTAACATAGCCAAAACACCAAAACTTAAATTCCATATTCTTGTTGGAAGTAAAAAGAATGCTGTATTTGAGAAACCATTATTTTTTAAAAAAAAATTTAAAAATAGACTCAATAATGAAACTAATAAAACTATAATAATTAAATTATTAATATTTCTAGTAAGTTTAAAAACTAACAAAAATAAAATTGGAAAGAAAATGTAAAATTGTTCCTCTACTCCTAGTGACCATAAATGTAGAAGAGTTTTAAGCTCATCTGTTGCAGAAAAATATCCGCCTATAGACCAAAAATAGAAGTTTGATAAAAAAGTTATTGAAAAAAGAGAACTCTCAGAAAATAATGCTAAATCATTTTTAGTATATAGAAAGAAAGATATTACACTAGTAATTATTACTAGAAAAAGTGTTGCAGGAATTATTCTTCTAATTCTTTTTAAATAAAATAATTTTAAGGAAAAATTATTTTTTTTAAGAGAATTATAAATTTGATTAGAAATTAAGAAACCAGATATTACAAAAAATAGATCTACTCCTAAATATCCCTTTGGAATAAAATTTGGAAAGAAATGAAAAGCGATTACATATATGACTGCAACTGCTCTTAAAAAATCAATTTCTTTTCTGTATGAGGACTGCATTAAAATTTATTCCCCTTGGTATTTTAATATATTAAGATTAATATATTAAAGGCTTTTTATAATATCTTCAGTCATTTTTTTTGCATCTGCAAACAACATAAGAGTATTATCTCTATAAAACAAATCATTATCAATGCCTGCATATCCTGGGGATAAACTTCTTTTAACAAATAATACAGACTTACTTTTTTCAACATCTAATATGGGCATACCATATATTGGACTTTGCGGATCTGTTTTTGCTACTGGATTAGTAACATCATTTGCTCCAATCACATATGCAACATCACAATTTGCAAAATCATTATTAATTTCTTCTAATTCAAAAACCTCATCATAAGGAACATTTGCTTCAGCCAATAAAACATTCATATGTCCAGGCATTCTACCTGCCACAGGGTGAATTGCGTAAGTTACTTTAACCCCATTTTTTTTAAGAGCATCTACCATTTCTCTTAAGGCATGTTGTGCCTGTGCAACAGCCATTCCGTAGCCTGGTACAATTATAACTGATGATGCATTCTTCATTAAAAAAGCTGCATCATCTGCATTTCCACTTTTTACAGGTTTTTGCTCTTTATCTTTTGATGATGAAGTTTGATCAGTTCCACCAAAACCACCAAGTATTACATTAAAAAAAGAACGGTTCATACCTTTGCACATTATATATGATAAAATAGCTCCGGAAGAACCAACTAGAGCTCCTGTAATTATCAATGCAGTATTTTCCAATGTAAAACCAATTCCTGCTGCTGCCCAACCAGAATATGAATTAAGCATGGATATAACAACTGGCATATCTGCTCCACCTATTGGAATAATCAATAAAACCCCAAGTAAAAATGAAATTATAATAAGAGTCCAAAACCATGTATCTATTTGTGTTCTGCATAAATAGAAAATTAGACCTATCAAGATTAAACCTAAAGCCAAATTCAATAAATGTTGGCCTACAAAAGTAATCGGGGAACCAGACATAATTCCTCTTAGTTTTAAAAAAGCTATAACAGAACCTGTAAAAGTTATAGCTCCTATTGCTGCTCCCAAAGACATTTCAATTAAACTAGCAATTTTGATATTTCCTGGAGACCCTAAATTAAAAACTTCTGGATTTAAAAATGCTGAAATTGCTACAAAAACTGCCGCTAGACCAACTAAGCTATGAAAACCTGCAACAAGTTCTGGCATTGCAGTCATAGGTATTTTATATGCAATAAATGCTCCTATAGAACCACCAATTAATAAAAATACTAAAACATATAAAAATCCTGTTGAAAAGTTTCCTATTGATAAAAAAGTAACTCCTATAGCAATTGCCATTCCAATAATTCCAAAAAAATTTCCTTGTCTTGAAGTTTCTGGTGAAGAAAGTCCCCTTAAAGCCAGGATAAATAAGATGCCAGAGATCAAATAAAAAATTGCTAATAAATTTGCTGACATAACTACTTTTTCTTCTTTTTCTTTTTGTACATTGCTAGCATTCTTTGTGTTACAAGAAACCCACCAAAAATATTTACTGCTGCTAAAATAATTGCTAAAAATCCAAAAATATTTGCATTATCAAATATATTAACAGAACTCCCTGCTAGAGCTGCAATAATTGCACCTACTATAATTACTGAGGAAATTGCATTTGTCACTGACATAAGAGGTGTATGCAATGATGGGGTAACACTCCAAACTACATAATATCCAATAAATATTGAAAGAATAAATATACTTAATCTAAAAATAAAAGGGTCTATTTCCATATCACTTTACTATAGTTTTATTTAATATTTCATCTTCCATATTAATATTCAATTTATTGTTTTTTTTATCGTAAAGATTTAAAACAAAATTAAATAAATTTTTAGCATATAAATTTGATGCAGATACGGGAAGCTTATTTAATATATTTTTTTCTCCAAGTATTGTAACTCCATTTTTTTGGATAACTTCATCGACTTTAGTATATGCTGAATTTCCACCTTGAGATGCTGCAAGATCATATATTACTGATCCGGGTTGCATTTGTTCGATCATTTTTTCTTTTATTATTAATGGAGCTTTTTTGCCTGGAATAAGCGCTGTACAAATAACAATATCAATTTTCTTTAATGTCTCTGCTAGAAGATACTCTTGTTTTTTTTTAAATTCATCTGAGGCTTCTTTTGCATAACCTCCTTCTGTCTCTAAATTTTCTGAACCTTCAACAACTAAAAATTTTCCACCCAAACTTTCAACTTGTTCTTTTGATGCTATTCTTACATCAGTTGCAAAAACTATAGCTCCCATTCGCTTTGCTGTTGCTATAGCTTGGAGTCCAGCAACTCCAGCTCCAACAACTAATACTTTTGCTGCAGATATTGTTCCTGCAGCAGTCATCATCATTGGAATTGCCTTTTTAAATTCTGCAAATGAGTCTATTACTGCTTTGTATCCAGCTAAGTTTGCTTGGGATGAAAGAATATCCATAGACTGTGCTCTCGTAATTCTTGGAAGTAGCTCAAGAGAAAAAATAGAAATATTTTTAGATTTAAATTTAGAAATTTTTTCTTGATTTTGGTTAGAATTAAAATTCCCAATAAGAACTTTATTTTCATTAAAAAATTCAAGATTATTTTCCTCTGGTAAATTTAATTGCAAAATAAGATGTGACTCTTTTAAAATATTTTCCTTTTGTTTAATTTTGCAACCCTCATTTACAAAATCATTATCTGAAATACCCAAATGAGATCCAAATCCACCTTCAACAAAAACCTCAAATCCACTATTGATATATTTTTTTGCAATATCAGGTGTTATGGAAATTCTTTTTTCTATTTCCTTATTTTCTGATATTGAACCAATTATCATAAAATAAAAAAATTATTTCTGTCTAGCTTTAAACTTTGGGTTTTTTTTATTTATTATATAAACTCTACCTCTTCTTCTAACTAGCTTTGAATTAAGGTCTCTTTTTTTTAAAGATTTTAAAGAACTTGCAATTTTCATAATAATAAAAACTTCATAAACGAAGACTTATAATTTTTCAAACAAATTTTTAACGCACTAATCTTTAGTTTGTTTAAAAATTATATCTGATATGACTTTATACCCATATTCTGTATAATGACCATACATATTAAAAGGAAATAATTTTAATTTGTCTACATTCTCATTTTCAAATTCTTCTTTAATATCTATAATTCTTAAATTTAATTTTTGAGCTTCCTGGATTACTTTTTTATACATTTCTTCATCATAATTTGACTGATAATTTTGATACTGAGGCAAATAAACGAAATAAAAATTACTTCCATTTTTTTTTGAAAAATCATTAGCTAACTTTAATATTTGAGAAAATTGTGGCTTTATTTCAAAAGTATATGTAGAAAAAAGTAATCTAGTATTATAAAATTTTAAAAATTTTAATAAATCAAATTTTCCTGTTTCTCTACCTTTTGATAAATTAAATTCTAATTTATCATGAACAATTCTATTTATTTCACTCTGAAAATTAATCAAATTCTGTTTGAAATTTTGATCATTAAAATATTTTAGTAAAATTTTATTTTCTAATTCAGTTTCTAAATTTCTGAGATCATTATCAGTAAAAACCCATATAATATTTTTTGTATTGGGTTTTAAATATTCTTTTAAAGTAGCAAACTCCAGTAGAGGACCATTTCCACCAAATCCAAGATTAATAACTGGTTTGTTTGAGAGAGTTCTTAAATTAGATGCAATGTCATATGGTCTATTAACACAATCTCCATGAACAAAAGAGTCTCCAATTAAAGTATACTCAATTTCATTTTCATTCCATTGATCATCAGGGTTATTAAAGCCATATCTATCACTTAAAAATATAGAATAATAACCATTTTCATTACAATTAATTGTTTTAAATTTTGAAACACCAGACAAAGGTAATATTTTTAGGCTTTTGTCATTTAAAAAAATTGAAGGTTCAATATCTAAAGTTAATTCCTCTAATTCTCTTTTATCGAAATAAATTTCACTTCTATCTCTTAAATCATAATTTTTGCTAGTCTTATCTTTATAAATTTTTGCAGCTTTTCTAACTTCTTGGTAGGCAGGCTTAGTAAAAAAATTATTTTGATAAGTATAATATAGTTCAAAAGCATATATTGAAAAAGAAATGCTTATTAGAGTTATAAAAAAATATAATTTAAATTTATAATCCAAATAAAATGATATAATAGATAAAAAAATTAAGAGTGATGAAATGTAATAATATATTTTATAATAATCTCTATTATTTCCATTATATAAAATTTCACTTCTATAAGTTACATAAATTAATAAAGTTAAAGATATTATTAAAAAAAACCTAGAAAAATATTTATTAATCATTTTACAAATTTAAATAGATGTTATTTAAAATTTCTTTTATTTATTTTTTTAAGTCTAAAATTATCAATGTAATCTTTAAGATTTATTTTACCATATCTTTTATGTATTTTGTTATTTAAAGACATATTAGTCAATTCTGATGCAAATCTCTCTCCATCCCTCTTGGGTAAATATTTAATATTTGAATTAAACATTTTAGCAACATTTAGAATTGAGTGAGTTTTTTTATGAGAAATACTATAGTGTAAACACTTGTTCCTCTTCCATGCTTCATAACATACTTTTATAGTATCTTTTATGTGAGTAAATCTTCTAGTTTGTGTTCCTGGTTTTACAACAGTTAATGGTAATTTCTTATCATATTGATTTTCAAATATCCCAATAACAGTGGACATTTCTCCAGTTTTAATATGTCTCGGTCCATAAACATTATAAAAATAAATTATTTCATATTTAAAATTAAACCAATTTTTAAGGTTTTCTAATAATTCAAGATTTTTAGATTTTGTAAAAGAATATGGTGAAAGATTTTTATTTTTACCATCATTTCCAAAACTTGCTGAAGTTGCAGAATATATAAGTTTAATTTTATTATCTAAACAAAACTTAAAAATTGATTTACTTCCTAAAGAATTTGAGTCATAACATTCGTTAAATTTTTTAAAACTTTGAAAGATTCTAGAAAATTCTCCAAAATGAAATAAACAAGATATATTCTTTTTATATTTTTTTAGAATTTTTTCTATATTTTTTGTATTCCCATTTATATATTTTGTTCTTGAATTGATTATGTGATTTTTTTTAGATCCACTAGAGTAATTATCTAAACTGATTATTCTATACTTTGTTTTACTTAATAAATATTCAATTAGGTTTGAACCAACAAATCCAGCCCCACCGGTTACGACGATTATTTTTTTCATCAAGGTTTTTTAGCCTGGCAACGTCCTACTCTTCCATGTCTTAAGACAAAGTACCATCGGCGCTGAAAGGCTTGACTTCCGAGTTCGGAATGGGATCGGGTATT